>Ga0172379_10000520_pt1 | contig 95079 bp, 80 predicted proteins | sample GrowelOW334metaG_FD_119756 | JGI IMG/M metagenome (GOLD analysis project Ga0172379, IMG submission 119756) | Groundwater microbial communities from an aquifer near a municipal landfill in Southern Ontario, Canada - Groundwater well OW334 metaG | ecosystem: Environmental > Aquatic > Deep...
GGTACGAAAAAGAGGATGTCTCATTCCTTGGGCTCGTACAGTTGGCCAGCGCCATTATTGTTTTTAATCGAATTTGTTCAGTATATCCGGTTTAAATGATTTTATTAGTAGATAAGCTCTAAGAAAACACCAAAGCTAAAGTTTGACACCGATTTACCGATATTTTCTCAGTGATAACTCTACCGTTCAAACCATGAATATCCACATTTTTTACAGATATAAATCATTCCAACGCTTATGAATAGTAACTGCAGAACTAAAAACAAGCATGATTTTAAAGAAAATTTTACCTTGGTACAATGACTTCCACACTTAGGACAGTGTGGAATATATAACTTGAAAGATTCCATTACGGTACTCCTGATCCAGGCCACATCTTATCATAAGCCATACCTAATTCTTTTAAAGCAATATCCGTTAAAACAATACTTGCTAAACTTGCTATTGTATATTTTGCAGCACAAGATGCTGCCGATGCACAAATACATGTATCAACATATCTGAACGGGGGCAGCCCCGAATGGCGCTAAGTTAAGGGTTGTTTTTAACTTGTTTTGCGTCCATGCCAAGCAACTTCATTTCGCGGCGCATTTCAGCAGCCAGTTCCGCCTCTGACGGCAGTTCAAGCCGGTAGCGGCTGGCGAATATTTTGTCCTGTCCTTTCCCGAGCACATACCGGATTACTGCGTCGTTTTTGTCAGTACAGAGTATCAGCCCCAGTGTGGGGTATCATCCTTTCCCTTTACATTCTCGTCGTAGAAGCCGGCAATTCGCCACACACTGTGTGACTTTTTTGACATCGGTGTCAAACTTTAGCTTTGGTGTTTTCGTGCAACACTTCATTGGTTTTTAATTCCATCCTCAAAACAACAAACTGGAATATAGCCGGATGGATAATATTATCAAACACCCAAAGCACAAAATCCGTCAGCCCATGAACTGATTCTTGAAGGCGCTAAGAATAGAATTTTTAAAGTACAGAAGAGTTTGACGCAAAGGCGCGAAGATGAGAGATTTTTAAAGTTTGGCCTTGCCAAATTTTAAAAATACTGTTTCCCTTTGCGATTTTGCGCCTTTGCGTTAAAATAAGTTCCAGCTTGCTTACATCGGCAATTCCTTTGCGATTTTGCGCCTTTGCGTTAAAATAGGTTTCATATTTTTCCTAAAAAAAGTTTTAAAAGATGTTGCTTTTGTTTAGTCTATGATTTATAATATTAAGTGAATCTTGAATTAATTAATGATGGATTGTTATGGATGAGCACCGGAATATCATATTGTCAATAAGCTTGAAATCAGTAAACAGTACGTTCGCTCCGGACGGAGTAACCGTACACGATGCGTTGTTTATTGTCGAGTAAGTTTAGTAAATACTTAACATGCGCATCGCGCTTGCGCGATAACGCAAAAACTAATAAAAAACAGGAGACAGGTATCATGGCTGAAACAAAGTACGACGAAAGTTTTCCGGAACGCGCAATGGATTTTGCCTCAGAAGGTCTGACCGACAGTCAGATCGCTTACAAGCTGGGCGTCTCGCGTTCAACATTCTACAACTATAAACAGCAGCATACAAGATTTGCCGAGGCGATAGACGTCGGGCGCGACGTCATTGACGGCCGGGTCGAAAACCGCCTGCTGGAACTGGCGCTGGGCAAATACACCATCACCATCCATGTGACCGACCATGAAGGCAGAACCCGCACCACCGTGAAAGACGCCATTCCCAACCTCAAAGCCATTCAGTACTGGCTGGAGCGCAGCGACAACAGGAAAGGGGTCAAGTCTGCCCCGCTTTGCGGGTCCCGCGACTGCGGGATAGACAAGCAAGACAAGCTAGACAAGCAAGAAAAGTTGGAAGAGCAGACGGTAATCCAGCTTGCGCCTGCGGCAGAACTCGCCGGAATCAAGTCTTCTCCGGCGGTAAGCGCCGAACTGGATTTTTCGGAAATCGCCGGTTTGCAGGCATTGTCCGAGTATATGGCCATGTGTCCCGCCGACGCCGGCGACGGCTTTTCCCAAAAGGAAACTCAGGAATTCGAAGACATGATGCTGGTGACTTTCACCGAAATGGAAAGAAAGAAATACAATGAGAAAGCGGCAGCCGAAGGCCGCCCGCAGATCCCGTACACTGACGCGGCTCCCCGGACGGTAAAAGGCCAATACGCTCCCGGCATGATCAAAGCCTGGAAAGAAAGAGCGGAATTTTTTGAAATGGCGGGATGATTAGCAGCCAGAAGTCAGGAGTCAGGAGTCAGGAGCCAGAATGGGAACAGCCAGAATGGGAACAGCCGGAAATCGGGAGCCGGGTGGAGCTTATGGGGCTTATGGGGCTTATGGGGCTTATGGGGCTTATGGGGCTTATGGGGCTTATGGGGCTTATGGGGCTTATGGGGCGGCTGTCCCAAACGAGGTAGATCGGTGTCCAGAATGGTTTTGGTGTAGTGTGCCGGGCACTATCCCATAACTCCCAGTCTTCTCAGAACTCCCAGACAGGGCTGTCCAAAATGCGAAAAGCGAGAAAAGCGAGAAAAGCGAGAAAAGCGAGAAAAGCGAGAAAAGCGAGAAAAGCGAATGTATGAAGCTGTCCAAAATGAGGTGGAGCGGTGTCCGAAATGAGGTGGAGCAGTGTCCAAAATGAGGTGGAACGGTGTCCAAAACGGGGAGAGGCGGCCGGGTATTATTACGCGAAACTGATATTCAAAATATTTACAGATTGGCCGGTTGACAAAATCTAGACCATATGGTATAGATATTGATATGACTAAAATTTACAAGAAACATCAGGCGGTAAAGGAAGACCTGGCGGAGCTGGTTAAATCGCTGGCTTCCGCCGGCAGATATCTGCTGCCGCCGGAGCGTGAACTTGCCGTATTGCTGGAGGCCAGCCGGATGACTTTGCGGAAGGCGATGGAAGAAGTGATTGCCGACGGGCTTGTCCGGCGGGAAGGGCGGAAAAATGAAATCGTCAATTCGTCCGGCCTGCTGCGCGACTGCGGCAGAATCCTGTTTATCGCCTCCGGTGTTCAAAATGCATTTCACCTCCACGCGCTGGAACGTTTGTGGCTGAATTTCGCGCCGATGGCAAAGATGCGGGGGGCGGATATCAGTCTGCTGCTGACAGATTCAACGACCAGCTTCAATCTTATTGAAACACAAACCCGGCAGGCGGATATCGTTCTGATCTCTCCGTTCAAATGTGATGTGCCGGATGAACAGGTAATGACATATCTGAAAGAGCTGGAAAAGCGGAAGCCGGTGATTGCCCTTACGGAGCATTATTCCGGAACGGTGAAGAATATTGTCAGCCTGGACAATTACGCGGCCGGGGAAATGGCGGCGGAAGCGCTGATAAAGGCCGGATACAGCAGAATTTTCATGACGGGATATGATGTAAGAAAACGGAACAGGGACAAGTCTTTTGAAAAACGCATCGCCGGATTTTCGGATGTGCTGAAACGGCATGGGCTGCTGAGCAAAAATAGTGTCAGACTGGTTGAGAATACTGCCGGCGGTTACGGCATGAAATGCCGGGAAATTCTTAACCGTGCAGTGGAGGCGGGGGATGACGCGGTATTCATCTATTCGGACGAGTCCGTCCCGATGATCGTTTCGGATATTTGCGCTTCCGGAGCGGTGCCGGACAAGTTCGGCATTGTCTCGCTGAACGGCTGCGGCGATTCGCTGCGGAACATTCCGCCGGTTTCGTGCGTCAGCCATGCCACGATGGGAGTGGCCGGGGCGCTGCTGAAGGCGCTGGCTGACTTCAGTTTGAAACGTCTGGAAATGCCGGTCAATATCCTTGTCAAACCGGAGCTTTACGACAAGGGAACAATAAGGAATCTTTTGAAAGCCGGAAGTCAGAATTCAGAATTCAGGAGTCAGAATGGGAACCGGTAAATCAGAAGACAGCTCCAGCGGAGCGACATATTAATAACCAGGACATAGTGGAAAGTATAATGCCTGAAATACCGAATAAATGAAGGCAAATAATAAAGCTGAAACAAAGACACTGGATCAAATAAAATCCAATAAAAGGAGAACTTTGAAATGATCAACATGCATCCCGACAGTTCCATGTTTGCCGGCGCGACCTGGATATGGCCGGTAAATGAGGAAGTCAATTATCTTGACAACCGGACTCAGGCGCGGAAGGAATTCCGGCTTGATCATGTGCCCGCGAAATGCGAAATCCGCATCACGGCTGATGCGCTTTATATTCTTTATGTCAACGGGCAGTATGTGACGCGCGGACCGGCCAGAGGGTATCACGGCTGCTGGCCGTTTGACCTGGTGGACATTGCGCCGTTCCTGAAAAGGGGTAAAAACGTGCTGGCGGTCATGGGTTATCAGTACGGCACTTCCACCTTCACCTATTTATATGCCGACGAGGCCGGCATCCTGCTTGCGGGATCGGCGGATGATGTTTTGCTGAACACCAACCGCACCTGGAAAATCCGCAAAGCGCCGGGTTACACGCGGGGCGTGGCGCGGCTTTCGCTGCAGCTCGGCTTCCAGGAATTCTATGACGCCTCGGCCGACCCGCTGGACAACTGGAAAGACCTGGAATATGACGACAGCGGCTGGCCGGCCGACAACCACGTTGCGCGGACTCCCGGCGCGATGCCCTGGCACAGCTTCGAGGAACGGGGCATTCCGCTGTTGACCGGTGATCTGCTGTTTCCGGAAAAAGTCGTCGCCGAATCCGCCTGGCAGTGCGGCAGGGATTTCGCCGTGCCGCAGAACCTGGTCAAGCTTTACTGCAACGAAAAATGTGAATGGGTGCCGTTTGACGGCAAAAGCAGCCCGCAACAACTGGCGTTTGCCGCGTGGGACCCGGATGAAGCCCATGCGCTGCTGCTGGATTTCGGCCGCGAGGTCGTCGGCACGCTGCTGGCGGAGACGGAAACCGCTCAGGCCGGCGGCCTGGTTGATCTGCTGGTTTCTGAAAGTTTGAACGGCGTCACCCCGGATATCCTGAATACGGACACGATTCACTGCCGCCAGGCCTTCGGCAACCGGCTGAAACCGGCTGCCGGGGTCACCCGCCACGAATTCCTGCATATCTGGGGATTCCGCTATCTGGTGGTCGCGGTGCGCGGCAATCCCGCGGACATTGCCGTGAAAATATCCTTGCGCCAGACCGTCTATCCGCTGAAGATCGCCGGACGCTTCGAATCCTCCGATAAGCGTCTGAACGACATCTGGAACATGTGCGTCCGCACCCAGCAGAGCTGCATGCTGGATGCGTATGTCGACTGCCCCTGGCGCGAACAGGCCCAGTGGTGGGGCGACGCCTGCGTTCAGGCACGGAACACTTTCGCGCTGGCCGCCGATCCCAGGCTGCTGGCCAGAGGCATCAGGCAGCTCGGAACGCAAAAGACTTTCAGCGGTCTGACCTATGGCCATGCCCCGACCTGCGCGCATCACTGCATTCTGCCCGACTTCTCGCTGACCTGGATTGTCACGCACTGGCTTTACTACTGGCAGACCGGCGATCTCTCACTCTTCGTCGAGATGAAGGACCGGATCAATGAGGTGCTGGAATACTTCCGCTGCAACCTCGGCAAAAACGGGCTGCTCACTTATGACGACCGCTACTGGCTGTTTCTGGACTGGTGCAATGATCTGCATCGCGACGGCGTTCCCGCGGTGCTCAATCTCCAGTATCTGCTGGCGCTGCGCTATGCGCGGCAGATGGCCGAAATGGCCAAGTTCAAGGAACTGGAAAAGGACTGCCGGTATCGCGCCGACAAGCTGCTTGCGGCAATCAGAACTCATCTGTATGACCGCCATGAAGGCATGATTTACGACGGCATTGACAAGGAGGGCAGGGCGGTCAAAGTTCAATCCCCCCACACTGCCGCGCTGGCGGTTATGCTGGATATTTTTCCGGAGAGCCATGACAAATTTCTCGACCGGGTCCTGCTGCCGCTGATTAAGAATGCGGAAGTCAGGTCTGCCTATATGCCGTCCTCTTTCTTCATGTACTATATCTTTGAAGCGCTCAAGCGCAAAGAGGTCAAACAGGAAGTTGTTGACTGCATCCGCCGCTGGTGGGGCAAATGGGTCGATGAAGGCCTCGCGACCGTTCCGGAGAACTGGAACTGGCAGCAGCAGCGCGGCAACTGGAGCCTCTGCCATGCCTGGACCGCTCATCCGCTGGCGCATTTTCAGGAGATCATTCTCGGAGTCAGACAAATAGCGCCCGCGTGGAAAAGTGTTTTGTTCAGGCCGTGCGCCGTCAGAGGCCAGAAAGCCGAAGGTGTCGTTCCCACTCCCTACGGCAATATCAAATGCGGCTGGGACTGGACCGGCAGCGACCTGATCAAGCACATCGAAGTTCCGGAAGGCACTGACGTCCGGGAATAGCGGGTTGCAGTCTCTTTAGTGCGGGATTTTGCGGCAGCGGTAACAATTTAACCGGGACAGTGGAAAAAATGCGGACAGTTAACCAAAACATTAACCGGATGCCGGAATCGGCGACCGGAGTGCTGTGGATTCAGAAAGACGTTGTGCTCAACGTGGCTCCGAAATATAAGTTCCCGGCTATTGCGTCAGTCCGGTCAGACGCTTGAAGTTGCCGGAAAGCACGGCTTCGAGTTCGGCTTCGGTCAGATGTTCGAAAAACACCGCCTGGAGATTCATGGACGGATTGCATATCGGGAAATCGGAACCGAAAAGTATCTTGTCCATGCCGGCCGTATCAATGCCGTAACGCAGCATTCCCCACCGGAAAAGACCGGTTCCGGAAAGGTCAAGATAGGCATTGGGATGGGTTTTGATGAATTCAAAACGGGTTCTCATTTCCTGGCCGTCGCACGGATGGGCAAGCACGAGCTTCAGCTTCGGGAAGTTTTTACAGACGGTTTCCATTTCATCGAATCCGAAGGTGTGGATATTGACCGGTATGTCAAGCTCCTGAATCAGGTCGTAAATCTTAAACATGCCGTCGCCGAGGTAGGATGAATAGTCCATGAAATAGCCGACAAGTTCGCCGATCCAGCGGACATTCTCCCGGTGGTAAAGCTCTTCAATCTCGCGGCACGACTCATCCGGGCAGGACGGCAGGATGTGGATACCCGGAATGAAGAAGTCCGGATACCGGTCCCTGAATGCCAGCGCTTCGCGGTTAAGCGCTTTGATCTGGTCGAATGACGGACTGGTCATGCGCTTGATAACCGAGCCGCAGCATTTAGCGATGCCGGCGCGTTTCATTTCTTCGACGAAAATATCAGGAGTTTCTGTTCCGGGGAACCAGGCGGTGTTGTTTTCCGTGCTTAAAAACGGGTGGATGTGGCAGTCAATGATCTCAAATTCCATGATCTCCATGATCGTTCTCCTGAATGATTAGTCCTGATTATAATTGACTTTGCTGGATGAGAGAGTTTCATGCCGTCCGGCGGCGCTGAGCATAATTCCGAATGCGATCAGCGTGGACAGCAGGGAGCTTCCGCCATAACTGAGCACCGGCAGGGTGATGCCGGTGGCCGGCATCAGCGTGACATTGACGCTGATATGAATCAGCGCCTGCACCGCAAAAATCAGCCCGATGCTCAGCACAAAAACCTTGCGGAAGTTTGTTTCCGACTTGAGGGCGAGCCTGAACACGGCGAAGACCAGGATCCCCATCACCAGAATCAGGGGAAACGTTCCGGCGAATCCCAGCGATTCCGTCAGCGAAGCGAATACGGAGTCGCTGTGGGCGAGCGGCAAATAGGAGTTCGCCCATAGCGCCTTGCCCCATTTCATCCCCCATAGCCCGCCGCGCGCCATGGTGAACTGGAATTGGCGGATATGCCAGCCGAACCCCAGCGGATCGAGCTCGGGGTTCAGATAACCTAGAATGCGGTTGAATAAGTAGGGGTTGAAATTTATAATCCAGCCGGCGGCGGAAAACAATGTCGCGGGAACCAGCAGCAGATGCCAGACGGAGCCGTTCATCAGCCAGTAGACAATAATGAATCCGGCAATATATACCAGCGCCGTGCCGAAATCCGGCTGCAGGGCAATCGGCAGCACCCAGAGCAGAGTTATCAGCCCCATCCCCGCAAAACGCTGCATTCCGGGCCGGAATTTGCCGCCGAAATGGCATAGCGACAGAATGAAAAAGCCCTTGGCCAGTTCCGACGGCTGAATGAAAATGTTGCCGATCATAAACCAGCCTTTCATGCCGTTGATCCTGACGCCGAAAATCAGCACCGCCAGCAGCGGGATGTAAAACAGCACGGTCAAAATCTCGACATTATCCCGGTAGACTGAAAACGGCACCCGGGCACAGAGCATCATCACCCCCATCCCGAACACCAGCCACAGCAGTTGTCTGCCGACAAAATAAAAAGGCGAAACGGCATACATGGTGGCATTATAAATCGCCAGGCATCCCCAGAGCCCCAGCAGAAACAGCAGGCCCTGGATCAGCATTGCCAGCGGGAATACCGAAGACTCCCCGGAAACGGCGGCAAAGTATTTATCGAATATTTTCATTTTGCTCCCGATTTACCTCAATTCCTTTTAATGTCTTCGATGCTGACATCAAGCTTGACATCATTGCCGGAAACGGCTTTGCGCTTGAGCAGCCAGGTGCCCTGAACCCAGTTCTTATGGCGGTCCAGCATCACTTCGTAAATCCCGCCAATACCGGACAGAACGCTGTCATAATCTTTTTCAATGCCGCTGACGCCGTGCTGATTGCCGTCCTTAAACTCAACCCGCCCGATGTAATTTCTCACTTCCGCATAATCAACGACTTTCCGCTCGGTCCGCGACAATATTTTCAGGTCGGGAAATTTGGTAAGCAATGGTTCCAGCGCGATGATTTTTTCAGGGGACATTTCGCGTTTCAGCATAAAGACTGAATCTTTGACCCGGTGAAGCGCGGCTTCCGGCATGATCTCCGTGACCTTCCGCAGTATCATGCTTCTGATATTCGGGTCTTCTTCCAGGCTTATCAGATAGAGGTCGAAGTACTTCTCAGACCATGCCAGCACACGGTCGTTTTTATCAAGAATCCTGCCGCGTCCGGCATAATAAGTCCCTTGGCGAACCGCAATCTTATTGCCGAGTTCAATATATTTCTGGCGGGCAAACACCGAATAGTAAAAGAGCCAGCAGGAGGCCAGAACAGCCCAGATCAAAATACACCACAGGAGGCGCACCGCCCGCAATTTAAAATTGTCCGTACTGTTTTCCATGCTTCAGCCTTGATTTCCGTAAGCTTATTCCGAGCTGCTAATATAATTTGAATTCAATCAGAATCAATCAATTATTGGAAATCTTCCATATCGAAAAGCACGAAATCTGTTCAATCCAGGCATATCTGAACATCAGACTAAACCATTTATTGCTTCAGTGCCTGCATTGCTTCAGCGGTGGCCTGTGCCAGGGAACTGTTATAGACCGCAAAGGAGCCGTCGGAAGTAGTTATTGTCTCGTCTGTTGGATAAATATAGCCGGACCAGCGGGTGCCTTGAGTGCCGTTTAAACCTTTCACAAAAATATTGCCATATTCACCATACAGCAATGTCCGGTCTGCCGCCTCGGCATAACCTACCGCGCCGTTGGCGTGCGGCCTGATTGCAGTAAACCGGACATATTTGCGTTTACTGAAAAGGAATGCCTGAATATGATCGATCTGCTTTGAAAGTTCCTCATCCCGCTGTTCAACGGCGGCGTTGGCGGAAGCCCTTTTCAGAGCATCCTTATAGAGCATATTCTGATATTCCCGTGCATGCTTTTCAAACTCCGCAGCTCTGATTTCGGTGTAGCCGAACTCTTTCCGGATATCTTCGGGCAAATCCCTGAAGTCCAGGCCTTTGATTACTGTTGCGCCGTCAGGTTTTTCATAAGCTATGGTAATTCCCACAGGCGAAGAATTAGTAATAATAACATTTTTGTACGTAGCTCCGTCCAGCGTGGTAATATCACGCGCGGAAACCGTTGAGATCATGCAAAAGGCGATTAAACAGCAAGCAAGCAACTTCATTTTAGAACCTCCCCTGGTTATTCTATAATGTATACGGCATCAGGCAATTTTAACAGGCTTATTGCCCCGCCTGTATCGCCAGCATTGCATCAGCGGTAGCTTGTGCCAGCGAACTGTTATAGACAGCAAAAGTGCCGTCAGTGGTAGTTACCTTCTCATCGGTCGGATAAATATATCCGGACCAGTAGGTACCTTGCGAACCGCTCAAGCCCCGCACAAAAATATTGCCGTAATCACCGTACAGCAATGTCCGGTCTGCCGCCGTGGCATAACCGATCAGTCCGTCTTTGTGCGGCCTGATTGCAGTAAACTCGACATATTTGCGTTTGCTGAAAAGGAAAGCCTGAATATGGTCGATCTGCTTTGAAAGCTCCTCGTCCCGCTGTTCCACGGCGGCATTGGCGGCGGCCTTTTTCAAGGCATCCTTGTAGAGCATACTCTGGTATTCCCGGGCATGCTTTTCAAACTCCGCAGCTTTTATTTCAGTATAGCCGAACTCTTTCCGGATGTCTGCCGGCAGATCTCTGAAGTCCAGCCCCCGAAGCACAGTCGAACCGTTCGGCTTATCATACATTATGGTAATTCCCACAGGCGAAGAATCGGTGACAGTAACATTCTTGTATGTAGCTCCGTCCAGCGTGGTAATATCACGGGCGGAAACCATTGAAATCATGCAAAAGGCAATTAAACCGCAAACAAACAACTTCATTTTAGAACCTCCACAGGTTATTTACTGTAATAAGAATAATCAGCCTGAACCGCAAATCAAGCACATAATCGCGCAAACCGTTCAAAAAAATCAAAAAAAGAAAAGAAAACAACATTTAATAGTATTCCATCGTAATAACGCTCTTGAAAATCGGCATCCCTGAATTAATTTTAAGTCGCTTAATTTGGCAGAATTTCGGTTTCATTCCGATAGATTAACATTTAACAGGGAAATAGATAATGCAGAGATTTTTAATAGCAGGTATGGCGTTGTTGCTTTTGACCGGATGCATGAGTGTCGAATATCAAGGGAAAAATTATCCTCCGACTACTGATGTCAAAATTTATGAGAACAAGGAAAAAATCCCGTTTGACTATACCACCATAGGCAAATGCCGCGTCGCCGGTGATTACAACAAGTACTCGCAGGAGGATATCTATTCCGCATTGATTAAAAAGGCCAAAGCGGAAGGTGCCGACGCAATCCTGATTTATGCCTACCAGATTGTCGCCGCCGGCAGCGAATCTGAACGCTCCCAGGATTATATGAGCGTCTGGTCAGACAGTTCAAATGAAACTTCCGGCTGGAACCAGTTGCAAAAAGATTTTGGCGGAGGATACGGCGAGATAGGCAAGGATAAAAGCAAGGAGACTTATTCCAACACTTACAACCGGATCGTCAGAGCCTGGTTCCTGAAATATTACAAGAATATCCCGCCGTCAGATAAAAAAGACGCCGCAGCCGGGAATAAGCCGGATACCGCGGCACCGGCAGCCTCCGCTGAAGCCGGGAAAGATCCCGCGAGCATCGCTCCTAAAGCAGATGTTCCTGCTGCGGCAGTCCAGCCAGTCCCCGTTACCCCGGCAAAATAAAGCAATAACATTCAGAGTGAAAACTTAAAATAGAAAACGCCCGGCATTGAGTTCCGGGCGTTTTTCATTGTGCAAAAGCAAATGCAACCGCTTATTTCTTTTTAGCGGCAGCTTTGATTTTGACTCTGACTTTAGCTTTCAATCTATCCAGATACGCTCTGCGGCGTATTCTTTTTTCGACCTTGTTGTATTGCTGAGCCATAAAAAAACTCCTTAAATAAAGTTATATTTCAGTTATAATAAGATATAGAATTTAATGCTTTTAATCACTTTTTCAAATGAAATAGCCCTGAAAATCTAAAGATAATATTGCTGATGCTTTTGAGAAGCGGTAAAACTCATTATCCGGCATCTGTTTTTATAAAAATTAGGACAAAAATGATTTTCATTTGAACATCCAGCCGCTATCTTATGTCTATAATTGAAAAGAAACCTGAATTGGAGGTCGTTCATGCACCGTTTTCTTGTTTTAGCATCAGTCGCCGTGTTCTCATTTTTAACTGTGGCCGGAATGGCGGCGGCAGTGCCTGCCCTGATAGACCGCACCCAGGCCGTCGCCGCTGCTGCAAAAGTCTCGGTCAGGGATTACCCGGATGCGGACGTTGTTCTCATCCATGATTATGAGAAGGCCTGGTATAAGCCGGACGGCACCGGCTACACCGTCGAAGAAGTTTACGAAAAAGTTTTGACCGAAAAAGGCAAAAGGGAAAGCCGGACGCTGGATTTGTATTTCCACAAACATTACAATACAATTGAAGTGCTGCTGCTGGAACTCATCAAACCGGACGGGCGGACAGTGGTGATTGACATCCCGGCTAATTCCAAGTCCATGGTTGATTCTTCGCAGATGGGATCGAATATTTACGACCCTAACAGCCAGATACTCAAAGTGACAATACCGGATCTGCAAATCGGGGATATCGTGCATGTCATGACCAAAGATACGATCATCAACACCCGGATCAAAGACACCTGGAGCGAATATTTCGTCCTCCAGTCCACCAATCCGCTGCTGCGCTACGACATTGAAATCAGCGCGCCGCCGGAACGCCCTCTGGCTCAGAAAATGGTCAAAGACGAAGTCAAAGGCACCATCACTTTTGCTCAGAAGGAAGTTGACGGACGGATCAATTACCGCTGGACCGCAACAAATGTTCCGCGGATTTTTGAAGAGCCGAATATGCCGCCATACTATACGGTCTGCCAGCGGCTGCTGGTCAGCACCGTTCCCAACTGGACGGATATTTCAAAATGGTACTGGGAAATCAGCAAAGGACATCTGGACAAAATCACTCCGGAGATGAAGAAGACCACCGGGGAGATTGTTAAAGACCTGAAAACCCCGCAGGAAAAGATTGAGGCTATTTTTCAGTTTGTATCGAAAAAGATCCGCTACATGGGCATCACCCCGGAGAATGTCGCTCCCGGCTACGAGCCGCACGACGTGAATATCACCTTTGAAAACCGTTACGGAGTCTGCCGCGACAAGGCCGCGCTGCTGGTGGCAATGCTGCGCGCCGCCGGATTCGATGCATTTCCGGTGCTTTTCTACTCAGGACAGAAAAAGGACATCGAAGTGCCCAATACCTATTTCAACCATGCGATCAGCGCGGTTGAACTGGAAAAGGGCAAATATATCCTGATGGACTCCACTGATGAGTCCACCTCTGAACTGTTTCCATCGTATCTGTGCGACATGAGCTATATTGTGGCACGCCCCGACGGCGACACCTTGAGAACGTCCGCGATCACCCCGGCAGATGAAAACATGCTGACGATCAGGACCATCGGCAAAGTCTCGCTTAAAGGCGAATTTGAAGGTACTGCCACCCTGGACTTCAAGGGGATCAACGACGGGGCGTATCGCGATTTCTTCGGTCATTCCAAACCTGAACAGATCCGCGAATTTTTTGCCGCCCGGCTGAAAAACACCATTTCCGGTGCTGAAATAACCTCGCTTAAAATCACGCCGGAACTGATGTCAAATGTGGCGGTTCCGCTGCAGGCGGTGATCAAGTTCAAAGCGCCGGATTTCCTGATCCAGGGCAAAAATGACACCATGGTCGCGCCGCCCTGGTTCGGCTCCAGTTTCGGCGTCGTAAACTTTGTCCTGGGCTCCACCGGACTGAAAAAACGGCTGTTCCCGCTGAAAGTGTTTTCCACCTGCGGCATCCAGGAGAGCTTTAAAGTTGAACTGCCGTCCGGGCTTGTTCCCGAGCTGATGCCGAAATATCAGGCGGTTGACACCCCGCAAATCAAATGGGTGCGGAATATCAGTTCCACCGGCTCTGAGCTTGAAGGCAGCAGCGTGTTCCAGGTGCGTACACTGGAATTTCTGCCGCCGCAATATGATGCGCTCAAGCAACTGCTGAAGGAGATGGAATACCAGAAGCGCAAAATGCCGGTATTCCGTCCGGCGGCAGTTAACGGGCAGGCAAGCGCGGTGAATCAGGCCTATGAAGGCGCCGATGCCGTCATTCTGAAACAGGAAGTGACACTTGACTTGAAAGGCAAAGGCGAATGGACTTTTACCGAGAAAGTCACTAAAAGGATTCTGACCTACGCCGGCATGAAGAACAATTCGGAACTGAAAATCAGCTACAATCCGGTATGGGATAAAGTCTCTGTTACAGACGCGGTAATTAAAAGCCCGGACGGCTCGGTCAGAAAACTTGAGAGCAAGGAACTGAACCTGATGGACGAAGCCTGGAGCGGTTCCGCGCCGCGCTATCCCGCCGGTAAAATACTGGTCGCCAGCCTCCCCGGGGTTCAGACCGGAAGCGAAATCCAGTACACCATCACCAGGGAACATAAAGACCGCCCGTTCTTCGGAATCATCGGGTTGTTCCGCAGTTTCGACCCGATAGTGAAGAAAAAGATCACCCTGACCTATGACGAAAAACTCCCGGTCAATATTTCCCCGGTGCCGGAGGGCGTCAAGGAATCGAAAGATACCGCCAGCGGCAAAGTCCGGATAACCTGGGAAGTGGAAAACGTTCCGGCCCTGAAAGCCGAACCGGCGCTGCCTCCTGTATGGAGCTTTGTGCCTTCCATCTTTATCTCGACCGGCGACTGGAAATCTTACGGGACAGCCTCCAGTGAAGTGCTGGAAAAAGCGGCATCCGGCCAGCCCGGTTCTGCGGCAATGGCTGTTAAGTTAACTGAAAAACTCAGCACTGACACCGAAAAAATCCTGGCGATCCGCAATTTTGTGGCCGAAAGCATCCGCCCCACGGGACCCGCATTCGATGACCTGCCGGTTTCGTGTGTCACGCCGGCCGACAAGGTGCTCGCCGACCGTTACGGCAACACCGCCGACCATGCCGTGCTGCTCTGCGCCATGCTCCGGGCTGCCGGACTTAAAGCTGAACTCGTGCTGGCTTCCGGATTCACCGGACTTCCCGGTCTTTTTGAGAAGGTCGAAGAATATCCGCAGTCCGTTTTCGGCGAAGTGCTGGTCCGCGTCAATTACGGCAAAACCTCCGTTATCCTGAATGACACGAACCAGTACGCCGCACTGGGAACCAGTGCGCACAACGGCAAATACTGCCTGAACCTGGCTGACAACAGCATCGACATCATAAAGACCGGCAAGGATTTTCAGGATTTTCAGAAAACAGTGTGCGCGATCAAACTCAAGGCCGACGGCTATGCCGGGATCGAGATATCCAACTTGTTCTTCGGCGGAAACTTCGGATCCTCCAATCAAATGTTTTCCGAATTCACCCCGGAAAAGCGCAGCCGTTATATCCAGCGGACAGTAGCGGATATTTCCCAGTCGGCCGTTCCCGCCAGGGATATGGAAACTGATTTCAAGTCTTATCCCGGCCGGCAGTCAATTGCCGTTGACGTCGAACGCTATGCGGTGCGGGATAACGGCCTGTTCTACTTCAATCTGCCCGGCAATATGCTGCGCGGCCTTTTCGCCGCCGGCGAAGCCGTCAGGGTCAATCCCTACTTCCGCTCTGAGCCGATGCGGCTTTCCCTGCAGTATGTCATTGATCTGCCGGTAAACAACGCCTCCATCAGACTGCTCCCGCCGGATATCAAGTGGACATGCCCCGGAGATGGCGGCACCGTCACGGTAAAGTCCGCCATGCTCAGCACGACAAAAATCCTGATCTCGTGTTCAGTGAATCTGCGGCCGTGCATCCTGAGCCCGGAAGAATATCAGAAACTGGTCAGTATTCAGGCCCGGCTGTCCAATCCCAATATGAATATCGTGATGATCTCCGGCTTGAATGACTCAAACCCGAAACCCGACGATAAGAAATAGTCCATAAAGCGGCGCCTGGACATTCTGGACATAGCCTGAGTATCCAGGGGCCGCGAAAAACTTTGCTTGCTCATGGAGCCTGGTCATTTTGGACACCCCGTTTCCAACCCCATAAGCCCCATTGTTCCGTTCCTGCGTCCAGCAGAATATAACGATTAACCGTCCGTTTTTGAACAACCACTCCGATACATTGGAGTGTTGTTGAGCATGACGGTTTTCAGTTTTCATAAACCACTCCGACACTTTGGATAGTCGTTGAGCACCATATCAACATTTTGGACATTTTGGACATTTTGGACACATGGTGTGCAGCACACGTTCCTGGTGTAGCGATCCCCGTCCGGCACGGACGACACTACAATAAAACCCGCACTCCGACACTTTGGATAGTCGTTGAGCACCATATCAACATTTTGGACATTTTGGACACATGGTGTGCAGCACACGTTCCTGGTGTAGCGATCCCCGTCCGGCACGGACGACACTGCAATAAAACCCGCACTCCGACACTTTGGATAGTCGTTGAGCATAATGTTTTCCGGTGTAGCGCACCTGCTCTGCGGGAGAGGTTCCGATCCGCCGTCCGGCACTACAACAAAACCATTTTGGACAACCTGCACATTTTGGACACCGGCTCCGCACAACAATTTCGTAATTTGGGTACTATGGGTCTTACGTGCCATTTTGGACAGCCACTCCGATACTTTGGAGTGTCGTTGAGCAGAATACATTCTCTCACAAAGGCACAGAGGAAATACCAGCGTTAACAGGGATATACAGGATGAACAGTATTTTCTATTATAATTCATTGCTTATCCTGTCTATCCTGTCCATCCCTGTTAACTTCTGATTTCCAGCTATTCATATGTCGTTCCGCTTATTTTTTAAGTTATTAATATTCCGCTTCTATGGAGCTATCTTCTGATTTACCGATCCTCATTCTGACTCCTGTCCTTTTATATATAGTGGATTTGTCACTCAATATGCAGGTAAATCGTTTTAAATAAAGTATTTAAATGCATCATTTCTCCGAAAAATTATCCGCCGGAGGCGTCATACGAAAACTGGGAACATCTTCACCGTGAAACTCGTGAAGATAAAATAAACAGCCTAAAAAAGTGCGCAGCAATTAGGTATCCCTCAAGCGATTGTCGAGTCTATTGCGGGTGCTAATGCGGAGGTCTTGAAGAAATACTATAACCATATCTCAACCGACAGTCTAAAAAATGCAATGAAACTCCTTAGGAGCCGTACAAAAATAACCTTTACATCTTCGCGATTCTCCCGGATGCCTTTGGGTTTGCCGGTTCGTTACATACCTTCAGATATGCGCCTCTCCGGCAATTCCCAAAATCACCTCGGGATATTTCGCGAAACTTGTAAGGTTTATTTCTTTACAGCTCCTTAATTAAACCTATATAAAGATCTGAGAAAAATATTCAGCTTAACATTTTTCAAAATTCTGACATGGGTAATTGGCCGGTCTTAGGCAACAGAGCGAGAAAAATTCAAAAAGTATTTTAGAAATTCAGGATTTGTTTTGAAAACGGCAGTTATTTTCTCACGTGAAAATTTTACAAAATATTTCAGATTTAATCATTTTTTCACATTGAAAAAACTGTCGGCAGTTTTAGATTAGCGTCAATATTTTTTGTAATCAATCAATTGACCGGAAGGAGAATTATCATGGCTGCCGCAAAGACAGTACCGCAGGTGACTTTATCCAGTACCAAGAAAGAACTGATGGAAGCATATCTCGCCGCAAAAGAGGCATCGGAAAAGCGTTTACAGGAAGAGCTGAAGCCGGAAAAAGTCCGGGAGGAGCACCGGAAAGTCGAAACGATCAAAACTGCTGATACAATTGCCGCCGAGGACGTAATGACGCACATCAGCTCCTTGAAGTCGGCGATTGCCAAAGAGCTGGGGGACCTTGCCGAAAAACTTGATGCCGAAGCGAATAAATACCGCAAACTTCAGGAGGCTGTCGGCATCAAAGAGGATGAACTGAACCGGATATATGAAATTGACGCAGCCGCCTCGGCGCTGGCCGCGCTGGTGGAAGCTCACCGCCGGAAAAAACTTGAGTATGAAACGGAAGAGTCTGAGATGATTGCCGCGTTCGAGCGTCAGAAACAGGAATTCCAGGATGCCGCCAAAGAGGAGAAAGATGCTTTTGAGAAAGCCGGCAAACGCGCAAAGGAAGAGTTTGAGTACAACTGGAAGCGGGAGCAGGAGCAGAAACGCAACGCGCTGAAAGACGAGCTGGCTGCGCTGGAAAAACAAATATCGCAAAAAGAGACCGCATTCGATCAAGCTGTGGCGGAACGCGAGGCTGTTCTGGCGCAGCGCGACGGCGAACTCTCTGAACGCGAAAAGATACTCGCCGAACTGCAAAGTAAAGTTGACGCATTTCCTGAAACGCTGGAAAATGCTGTGGCGAAAGCCGTCAAGGAGACCGCGGTCAAACTGCAATCCGAGTTCGGCATGAAAGAAGCGCTGCTTAATAAAGGTTTTGAAGGCGACCGCAACGTTTACGAAGCGCGCATCAAGGGGCTGGAGTCTACAGTAACCTCCCAGGCGCGGCAGATTGAAGAGATATCCAGCCGTCAGGAGAAAGCCTACGAGAAAGTACAGGATATCGCTGCCCGCGCAGTCGCAGGCGCCGCCAGCCGTTTTACCGTCCCGGCGCAGTCAGGAAATGCTCCGGAACAGAAATAAGAATATTGAGCAAGCATGAAAACCATTGCAAAAAAAGTTCCGAAAGTTGCCGGCAGGCCGAAAAAAGCACATTCAAGCTGGAAGACGACTGACGACTACGAGATCGAACTGCGCCGCCGCCGCATGAAGGAAGAACCGATGCGCGTTACGCCGGCCGCCGCCGGGAAAAGTCTGTTCAAGGACTATCTGGTATCGCGTCCGGACGGCGATCACGCCGTCGAGTATCTGGTGGAATTGCGGTCATTGACGGAACCAGTCAACACCTGCACCTGCCCCGATTTCCGCAAGAACTTCCTCGGAACCTGCAAGCATATTGAAAAGGTTAAAGCGCAGTTGTCCGGGGCGAAGACGGTTGTTTCGCCGTATGTTGAGATTTTTATGGACCGCAGTCCGTGGCGGCCGTTGGCGCGGATACCGGAAAATAATGCCGCGGCCGGTTTTATGCATCGTTATCTGGCGGTGAACGGTGAATTCAAAACTCCGGAAGCCGATACTCTGCAGGTGCTGCTGCGTGACTTGGAACAGGCTGACGATGCGATTCGCACTGGAATCAGGGTATCCGCCGAAGTGCGCAAATATGTATGCCGCCAGTTGGAGAAAAAGCAGTCGGCCCAGTGGCGCGAGGAGTACCGCCGGCAGTTCAGCGAAAGTAACGGTCAAGCGTCGTTTCTGCGTCATGCCCTCTATGACTATCAAATCGAGGGGATGCTGCATCTGGCGTTTAACGGCCGCGCATTGCTGGCCGATGAAATGGGGCTGGGCAAGACCGTGCAGGCCATTGCCGCCGCTGCTTTGCTGAAAGAATGTTTTGCGGTCAAACGGGTGCTGGTGGTCACGCCGGCCTCGCTTAAAAGCGAATGGGAAGAGCAGATTCGCAAATTTACCGCATTGCCGGCGGAGACGGTGTATGGCGCCCGTAAGCAGCGGCTGGAGAAATACCGCAACAGTCAGGCGTTTTTCCTGCTGGTCAACTACGAGCAGGTGATGATAGATTATGAAGACATCAACAGCGACTTCCAGCCGGAACTGGTAATTCTTGACGAAGCGCAGCGGATCAAGAACTGGAAGACCAAGACCGCCGACCGCCTGAAGCGGCTGAATTTGCGCTTTGCTTTTGTTCTCACCGGTACGCCGATCGAAAATAAAATTGACGAACTGTATTCTCTGGTGGAGTTCGTCGAGCCTTCGCTGTTCGGCAGCCTGTTCCGCTTTAATCGCCGGTTCTACAGCTTTGATGAGGACGGCAAGATCACAGGGCTGAAAAATCTCCGAGAACTGCACGAACTGGTAAAACCGGTTATGCTGCGTCGGCGCAAGGACGAGATCAGTGAGCAGTTGCCCGAGCGCATAGACAACAATTATTTTGTGCCGATGACGGCGGAACAGGGCAAACGCTACGCCGATTATGAAAGCATTGTGGTGAGGCTGGCGGCAATGGCGCAGCGGCGTCCGCTCACCCCGGAAGAGTTCGACCGCCTCCAACTGGCGCTTTCCTGTATGCGGATGCTTTGCGACAGCGTTTATATTCTCGACCGGAAAATTACTGAATCTCCGAAAGTCGATGAATTAATGCGTATTCTTGAAGATATCTGGGAAGATGACGCCGGGCGCAAAATTATCGTCTTTTCCGAATGGGTGGGGATGCTCGACCTGATTGTGGCTGAACTGGAAAAACGCGGCATCGCTTTTGCGCTCCATACCGGCAAAGTCAATCAGATTAAGCGGCGCAAAGAGATCAACCGGTTTAAAGACGATCTTGAATGCCGTTTGTTTCTTTCCTCCGATTCCGGCAGCGTGGGATTGAATTTGCAGGCCGCCAGCGTGGTTGTTAATCTCGATCTGCCCTGGAATCCGGCTAAACTTGAGCAGCGCATTGCCCGCGCCTGGCGCAAACATCAGAAAAACACCGTCAATGTCATCAATCTGGTTGCTGAAAACACCATCGAACACCGGATGCTGGCAACGCTCGACTTTAAAAAAGGTCTGTCTGACGCCGTTCTTGATGCTCGCGGCGATTTTTCCGACTTTGAAAAACCGAATGCCAAAAATGCTTTCCTGGAACGCCTTGGCTCAATTATGGCGTCAAAGGTAATGGTGCAGCCTGAAGAGACGCCGGTTGCGGAACCTGCGGTACTGCCGCCGGTTGAACAATTGGCGCAGGAAGTACGTCTTAATCCTGAAGGCCTTAATCTTTGTCAGGTAGGATACGACAAGGAGACCGGCCGCGTCAAATCCGTTTTTGCCGTCGGTTCAGCCGGAAATACGGATAAGCTGAAGCAGCAGGTGGAAAAGACGCACGGGCAGAGTATGACTTCTGAACAGATGCTGGTGATTTCGACGGAAAATTATGCCTTGCTGCAGCAGTTGGAAAAAATGGGTATCATCACCATCAATACCCGGGATATGGCTAAAGTATTTGAATCCGAAAGCGCGGCGCCGCCGCGTCCGTCCGACCGTGACCGCCGGCTGGCTTTGAGTCGTCCGGCGCTGGCCGCCGCCGAACGTCAACTGAAAATGGCATCGGTATTGCATGCAGGAGGCTTTGCGGCTGAGGCCGCCTCGCCGGCCATCCAGGCAGTCCTGACAGCCGCCGGCGCACTCTATGTCCACTCGATAGCGGAAGTTCCGGAAAAAGCTCCGGCGCAATTTGCCGCCGAGATGTTCAAAGCCGTCAGCAGCGCTGCCGGGATCGAACGCAAGCATCTGCTGTTATTGCAGCTTTGCCTGCATGAAGTTCCGGAGGCGGACGATGGCATAACCGATGACGCCGCCGGATTTGTCGCCGCTGTTGCCGAATTCGTCAATCGTCAGGCCATTACTTGAAGAGACCATAAGCTGATTTTCAATTAAAAATCACCGTCGTTAGATGCAGCGGCTGAAATAAAGCGAAGACGCTAAATGTTTCGCCGGAAAGGATGGAAATGTCAGTTAGTCGTAATGAACCATGCCCGTGCGGGAGTGGAAAGAAATATAAGAAGTGCTGCCTCAACGTGAAGTCTGCAGCGGAGTCGCCATCACGTTTCCGGTTTGAATCCGGAAGTTACGGCGGTCCCGGCCGGCAATACATGCCGTCCATAATCAGTTACGAACAGATTACTCCAGAAAAGTGGAGTGAACATTTCTGCCTGGTCAACCCGGTTCAATGCTTTGATTCCGGAGATAAGGCGTCGGCTTTGGCCGAAGCCGATCTGAATGATGCGTCAGCAGCCAAGTCTGACAGCGGATCAGACGAGGATTTCGCAATGAGTCTCAAGAACAAGGGATACATGAAGGTGGATAATTTTCGGAGAGCAGTAAATTGAGCAGTAATTACAGCATATTGCCGTGTGGCGTAAAAGCTCAATTAATTCAATGATCAGCTACGCGTGAAGTTGATTATCCCTGCATCAAAGTTCAATATTGATCCGGCTTTACCCGATGATTTTCTCGTTACGAAGTCCTCATTCCGACAGACTGCCGGGCCGCATAACTGATTCTTTTATCGCTGCCGGCGCTGACATGTTTTCCGCTGGTATTGGTACTTTTTTGTTATTTTCTTAATTTACATATTGACAAAAACAGAGATTTAATATATAATAACATTGGACAGTGTCCAAAAATAAAGCAATTGACCAAAACGGCGGATTTTATGAATGGTAAAAGCACAGTAATCACACTTTCAGCGCTGATGTTGTTTTTTTGCATTACGCTGGTTTCAACGGCGTCTGACGGTTTTTTCGCTTCCGGTCCGGATCGCGGCGCCGCCCTGCCGGCAGATAAAGTTTATCCTGCCGGACGGATTTTTCCATATACCGGTTTTTCGCCGAAAAACGTAGAGGAAACTAAGCAGCGGAAGTTCACGCTGGCCGGTCCGGCTTACGGCAAAGGGATTGAAATTCTGATGCGGCAGGCTGCGGAAGCCAAAATGCCGGTCATCTTTTCATTGGATATTAATTACAAGGGTAAAATTCTGAAAAAAGAGGATCTGGCGGAAAAGGCGATTGACTGGAACGCGATTACAGACGACATCACCCGTCAGGTAAAGACCGCCGCCGCCGACAAATCAATCGCCTGGTGGTATCTCACCCCGGAAGAGCTGCGCTGGTGGATTCCCAATGAGATAAAATATTTGGAGCTGGCGTACAAGGCGATTAAAGCTGCCGACCCGGACAAACGCCCGGTATGGATGTATTCCCCCTGTCACCGCAATGATGAAGCCATGGCGAAGGAAGCACGGTTTCAGGACATCGTCGGCAAAGGCACGTATGTCAATTACGCCGGACAGAAAGATTCAAGAGTCTGGGTGCGCTGGAGTATTGAGCAGGAAATAAGCGCCATCCGCCTGGCGGATAAGAAAGACGCGTTTCCGATTCTGGTGCCTGAAATGTTTCAGGAGCCTGCGGCGGAAGAAAAAGCCATGATCCCGCAATGGGTCAGGCATGACGTTTATCTCGGACTGGTTTCCGGAGCCAAAGGCATAGCTGTCTTTTCATTATGGGCGCGTCCGAAATTCCCGTCGCATCCGGTATATTATGAAACATATTGCAAGGTTGCCGAGGAACTTAACGGCGCTGCCGGACTCGGACAGGTTTTCCTGTTTGGCGAGCCGAAAAATGACATTCAGATGAAGATTGCCGGCGGACCGGCGACAGTCAATTGCAAACTTAAAATAAAAAAAGTGGAGACCTTCACCTATCCGGCAGTGGCGTTTGCGAATATCGCGTATGGCAATAAACGGTATCTGATCGCAGTGAATTCCGCCAGCAGCAATTTGACGGCTGAATTCACAGGCTTTCCCGAAACAGGAATTGCGGCGGTAAACGCCTTCTCTGGAAAGGCGGCGGAAATTCCGTTGAACGGTATTTTAAAACTTGAGCTTAAGCCTTATGAAGTCATCGGCCTGGTCTTTTCTTCAACTGAAAAATAATTGTTAAAATCAACCAAAATTATGGGGGTAAAAAAGATGAAAACAACAGTAATCAACGGGAATCCTGGAAGGCGTTTTTTCACACTCATTGAACTCCTCGTGGTGATCGCGATCATCGCGATCCTCGCGGCAATGCTGCTTCCGGCGTTGAATAAAGCCAGGGAAAAGGCCAAGGCGATCAAGTGCCTCAGCAATCAGAAACAGATAGGCACCGCGATCACAATGTATCTGGACAGTAATAATCAGTTTTTCTACAGTCCCTCCGTTGCAACGGCATCCGAAGCGGGCGATCCGGCAAACGGCATGAACGTGATGTGGTCGGTACGTTTGAAGTTAGATAAATATCTGCCGACATATAATATCTTCTACTGTCCGACAAATACGATCACCAATGACCTTAATTGTTCATACGGTTCATTCTATACAATAGTATCACCGAATTATCCGAATTACCCGGCAGTCTCAATGAAAAATCAGAAATATGCCAAAGTCGGATTTTCGAAGCTTGCATTAATCGGATGTTCATGGAGTGTCAGCACACAAAAACAGTGTTACAGAATGATTTTCAGCGGCGACATTACCAGCGAACCTTACGGCCGGCCTTTTTTGACCCATGCCAATCAGGTGGATCTGCTGTTTGCTGACGGGCATGCGGCAGCAAAAGGCATCAATGAACTTAAGCCGCTATATTGTCCGCAGATTTATCTTACCAATCCTGTAAATATCGGGTCCGCCGCGGACAGAAGCGGTTCATTTTATTACAAGCTTTAACCAAAACGGCCAATGCAATTTTATCTGGAGCAAATATGAAGTTTAACAATGTTGTCATGCTGTCTGTACTATTCGCCGCCACAGGTTGTTCCGGTTTGAATACTGATGTGAAAAAGTTTTTCAGTACCGGCGCCAACCCTGCGTCAACCCTGCCTGCCGATCAGATTTATCCGAAAGGTCAGCTCTTTCCGTTCAGCTTCTATTCAACCGGCGGCGGGTCGGAAAAAAAGCGCGGTGAACTGCTGCCGGAAGCGGAGCTGCTGGCTGATCAGAAAGAGATTATTGACGCCGGCGTTACCATGATCGGACCGCAGTATGAATTGAACAACCGCATCGCCGCGGATGCCGCCAAGTACAAGGTGAAGGGTGTTTATACAATAATCCCGGTAATTGACGGGAAGGAAGTCACCAAAGAATATTTGAAGGAAATAAACGCAAGGAAAGAGCCGCTGGATATAGAGAAACTGCGGCAGTCGGTTTCCGATATCGTCAGCAAAGCCGGAGGCAGCAAAGAAATTGCCTGGTGGGATATTACTCCTGAAGAACTGCGCCCCTGGGTTCCGCAGGAATTGCTGCTGCTCAAGACCGCAACCGAGGCGATTAAGCAGGCCGATCCCGAAAAGCGTCCCGTCTTCATGTATTTTCCCGGCCATTATAACGGCAAAGCCATGGGGAAGCTGGCCGTTTATCTGGATATCATTGGCAAGGGCATGTACACCAATTACAGCAGTATGAAAAATTCAAGAAGCTGGTGCCGCTGGACCATCGAACAGGAAATTGAGGCGATTAAGCTTTCCGGTAACAAAAACTCCATTCCGGTAGCGGTTACCGAAATGTTCCAGCAGCCGCCCGCGGCGGAAGTAAAACTGATTGATTCATGGGTCAGGTATGATGTGTATTCCGCGCTGATCGCCGGGGCCAAAGGCGTATTGATATTTTCCGCTTCTAAACGACCAGATTTTTCCGCCAGAAAAGAATATCTGAACGCCTATTTTAAAGTCTGCCGCGATCTGAACGGGCCGCTGAAACTGGGACAGGTGTTTCTGTTCGGTGCGCCGATGAATGATATTACTCTCACGATTACCGACGGCCCGCAGACCGTGCCGTTCAAATATAAGACTGCCGGGGCGGACATCACCTATCCCGCGGTAAGCATGGCGAATATTGCGTACAACAGCAGCCGCTATATATTCCTGGTAAATTCCTCTGACAAGCAGATCGAGGCAGTAGTCGGCGGCCTGGTTTACGGCAGCGGCGTAACGATTGAAGATTTGTTTGCCGGCAGCGAAAAATTTACCGCACCTGAAGGTGATTTCAGCATAAAACTGGAACCGCTTGAAGCAAAAGCTTTCAGAATCTATAATGCTCAACCATAAAATCTGTCTGCTGAATTATATTACACGGAGTTTCTGATGCCTGAGAATGTTAAAATTGTCCTGAACAGTATTCGCCGCTGCTTTTATCGCGGGGAACATGCTGAATTCGAATTCACCCTGCTGAATTTCTTTCCTTATAATCTGCCGGGCTGCCGTCTGGAAGTTTCCGTCGGGGAACTCTGGTCGGATGCTTATGACATTCCGGTGTTATCAATTAATGCTGTAAACATCAAGTTCAGATTCGATACTGCGATCCTGAAAAGCGGGGAGTATGTTCTCAAATGCCGTTTGTTGCAGCAGGATAAAACCGTTGCCGGAGCCGGCTTCAGCATAACGGTGGCGACAGCCCGGAAACGCGGCTGCATGGAGTTATGGCACTGGCCGGCGACAGTTCATTACAACGCGCTCGAAGCTGATGATGAATCGGCCAGACTTGAAATCGACAAATTGGCGGCAATGGGCTACACCTGGGCGCAGCTCAGGGCGAGCTGGGCTGTGGTCAATCCGGGAAAAGCAACTGATTTGATCGAATATGCCATGGCGCGCGGCATTGATATGGGCATTCTTATTGAAAACGGCAATGGCGGCTGCTTCAGGGCAGACCGTGACGTGCCGCCGGAAGCCAGGCTGATTGACAGCAGCGGCAAGGTGACCGAATTCGTTTTTCCGCACCATCCAATGGTGTTGAATAAGCATCGGATATTGCTTGAACGCATCATGCTGCTGTTCCGGGAGCTGCCTTCATGCACCACCGTTTTTGTGAACAGCGAAGTGGAAGACAAATTGAAGCTGCCATGCAATCCGGAAGCGCTGAAAATGCACGAGGCGGCGCTGGGCTTTTCGCCTTTGGAAAAATTGAAAAGCACTGAACGGGTTTTTGCCTCACCCTATCCTGATGCGCCGTTTGTTTCTCCCGGCGTAATTGCCGATGATGATCCGGAATATCTGTACGCCAAATACTTTTTTAAACACGGCGACGGTTTTGTCATAACCAACGGCACGATGGCTGAAGTTATTCACCGCTACCGTCCGGATGTAAAAGTTATTACCGACCCGCTGCGGCTGTGTTCAGTTTACGGGCGCTTTGACGGCGCGGATATTGTGAGTTCATGGACATATACCAACCCCGACCCGAAAGCTACATTATTCATAGAAACGCTGCTGGCCGAGGCCCGCCCGGACAACAAGGATGTAATTCATACCATTACCCTGTGGAACTATGCAGGAAGCCTTATACCCAGCGGAAAAGACCGTTTTGCCCGCGACAAGACACTGCGCATGGAGCCGGACCGTTTGCTGGAAAATGCCTGGATTAATTTTGCGCGCGGCCCCAAAGGCATCGGAACTTACTTCGGCAGTCCCATGGAACTGTTTTTCGAAAACGGCGATCCGTTCATATATTCCCCGGAAACGGAAAAAGCCATCGGTGATTTTGCGCTTAATGTGATGGCGCCGTTCGGCGAGATGGTCCGAAAAACCGCCGCGGTTCCGCGCCGGGCGGCCGTCCTTGACTCTTTTGCCTCCAGGGTTTATGGCGTCTGTCCCCGTCCTTACAATCATTATCCGATTTATTACATCTACAACTTTTATACTGTTTTGAATATGGCGCATATTCCGGCCGATGTGCTGTTCGACGAAACCATAGTTGAAAAAGGGCTTGACAGCTATGATTTGCTGGTGCTGCCCAACTGCGACACCTTGCCGGAAAGCGTCTATAAGGAGATATTGAAGTTTGTCCGCAAAGGTGGAATCGTCGTTGCCGACCAGTATCTCCGGGCGGACATTCCCGGCGTCATCCGCTTTGATTTTGACTTTACCTACCGTTCCCGCGTAAATGCCAATGCCAATGCGCGGGGAATGGATTTTGCCGTAAAAGACGATACTGCTTTCCGGCAGGACAGCGATGAAAAACAGCTTGAAGGGGTCACCGCCGAAGCTGACCAGCAGGCGCTTGAAACCTATGCGGCGAAAGTCCGCGAAACGCTTGACGGAAAAATTGTCCGTGACGTGGATTGTTCATCGCCGCGTCTGCTGCTGAATATGCGCGAATACAGCGGCATAAAATATCTCTTTGTCGTGAACGATCACCGTACTTACGGAGAGCGTGTCGGCAAATACAAATCAATGCTGGAAAAAGGGCTGCCCGAAAACGCGGAGTTCACTGTCCGCGATCCCGGTTTTGAGCCGGTAATTTACGAACTGACTACTCACTGCCGGCTTGAGTGCCGCAAAAATGCTGAAGGGAATTATAATTTCGAGCTGAATGTTCCCGCCGCCGGAGGGTGCATTGTTGCGTTTTATCCGGCTGCGCTGGGGCCGGCCGGGATTGAAGTTCCGCCATGTATTACACGCGGAACGCGCTCAGTCATTAACGTCTCGCTTGGAAATGCAGCCGGACTCCAGCCGCTGAAAATTGCCATGACAGACTCGAAAGGTTGCCGCAGCGAGTTCAGCGGATACTATCTGGCGGAAAACGGCTCATGCTCGATGGAATTTATCCCGGCGGCAAATGAGCCCTCCGGAAAATGGTCTGTGGAAACCATTGATTTGACATCCGGCGATAAATGCAGGAAAGATATTAATATTGCTTGACGCTGGTTCGCTCAACAAGCGTGCTATGGACATGGCTGATTTCAGGCTTTTCGCCGTTCAGAATCCATTTTTGCAGCATATCGACAGCGGCTTCGCCCTGTTCGCGCGCCGGTTCAGCAAAAAACGACAATCCGTTGAGTTCCGCATCCGGCCAGGTGATTCCGTCATAAGAGATAACCGAAAGATCGTCGGGTATTCTGATCTTATGTTTCCGGCACGAACTGAAAAGCAGTGCGGCCCGGTAATCGCGAACTGTAAATATTGCGGTCGGCATATTTGTTTTGAGCCGGAGCAGATAATCATCGGTTTTCTCATGGTCCTCCTGGTAAATATCTGCCAGACACCACTCTTTGTTAAATTCCAGATCCTCTTCAGCCAGTGCGCCTTTGAATCCGGTGAAGAATTCTTTGTAAAAGTAATTTTCCGGACTGCCGAGCCAGATTCCGATGCGCCGGTGTCCCTTGCTCTTCAAATACCGTACCGCGTTTCTGGCAATTTCACGGAAATCCAAAAATACCTTTACCGCATCAAATCCGTTCATATCCGAAGCAATGACGTAAGGGATGCCGGCTTTTTCAAGCGGTTTGATCAGGTCTGCATAATTACCGCACTGCAAGTATATGACGCCCTGGATGTCGCCTTTGGTGTACAGTGTTATGATTTCATCGGTGACAGTATCCGAGTCGGAAAAATTCATCAGATATTCGGAATTTTTCCTCTCCGCGCCGGCACAGGCGCCAAGCAGTAACTGCGACGCCACCGGCAGATAATTGAAAGTCCCGAAGTCCGAGGTTTTCAGAAAAAAGCGCTTGAGCACCGGACGTCCGACCAGGGTTCCGGTCACCAGCACGCCGCGCCCCGGATAAAGCTGCACCAGCCCTTCTTCCTGCAGCAGGCGGAAAATATTATGCACCGTACTTTTGGAGATGTTGAGTTTTGCGCCGATCGAACGGGCCGACGGCAGATATGATCCCGGCTTGTATTTCCCGGATAAAATAGCCTCCCGCAGATAAGCACGTCCGCCCTGCGCTTTTGATTTGATTGTATCCGTCATTTTCGCCTCCCGGCAGTCATCACCCGGCCATACTATTGCATCCGTACATTATAATTTATAACCGCAAGGCATGAAAACAAGAAATCACGGAATAAATCCCGTGGAATTTACCACAAAAAACAGCGGAAAAAATGTTTATACACGGACTTTAACTCCGGCGTGATATCTTTTTATCGAAAACAGGTTGCAAAACCGGCATTCAAGATGCAATTTATTAAAAATAACAATCATGATTAACAATTAACTGGATATGACTATCATGGAAAAACATACAATTTCGGTTTTGGTTGAAAATAAATTCGGGGTTCTGGCCAGGATTGCGGGGCTGTTCAGCGGCCGCGGCTACAATATCTCGTCGCTGACCGTCAACGAGACGCACGATCCGAACGTATCCAAGATGACAATTGTCACCACCGGTGATGAAGCGGTGCTTGAACAGATTGACAAGCAGCTTAACAAGCTGGTGGACGTGATTAAAGTCGAAGACCTGACCGGCAGCCGTTTCATCGAGCGTGAACTGGCATTGATCAAAGTCAAAGCGGAGAACCATGAGCAGCGTTCACAGATACTGCAACTGGTCGAGATTTTTGAAGGCAAGATTGTGCTGGTCCATACCAATGAACTGGGCATTGAGCTTCACGGCAGAGCGGATAAAATTGATAATTTCATTGAACTGATCAAAGATTATGAAATTGTCGAGACTGCGCGTTCCGGCCGGGTGGCGATTTCGCGCACCGCGGGGAAAAATGAGGATATCAAGACCATCAATTAACGACAGGGCTGATTATGGATAAAGAGGAGAGACCGGAACCGGATGATATCCAGCTCCCGGAATTCGATTATCCGGAATATCCGAACTGGAAACGCGGACTGAAGTGGGGCTTGTACGCCGGGATACCGGTTTCGCTGCCTGCTTTATCGCTGCTGGTTTTCCGGTCGGAACCTTTACTGGTAAAAATATTTTACGTCCTGATAATTGTTGTTTTGACTTTTCTCATTGTTGGAAGTATCGGCGCCTTTCGTCCTGACTGGGACAAAAAGTAAATATGACCACAGCTCCGCCGGTAAAAATCCGCTTTTCCCAGGGTACGCTGCTGCTTGAAGCCACGCCCGGACAACTTATTCCGGTTGCCCGTGACGTGATTTTCGATGAACGGGTCAAGCTCTACCGGGCGCAGGCATATAAATACGCCGGAATAATTATCGCCCTCCGGGAACACAAAATTGATTTTATCGACGAAGCCCGCGCCTATTCGCAACTGGAGCTTGAACTTCATGCCGGATTTACGCCGCGTCCGCATCAGCAGGAGGCGTTCCGCTGCTGGCGCGTGGAAGCTGCCGGGCGGGCGATGATCGTCATGCCGACCGGCTCCGGTAAAACTTATCTGGCGGTAATGGCGATAAGTGCGATCAAGCGGCCGGCGCTGATTGTCGTTCCAACCATCGACCTGATGCAGCAGTGGGCCAGTTCGCTGGAGAAGTTTTTCCGCTGCAAGGTCGGAATGCTCGGCGGCGGCAGCCGCGAGATCGAGCCGGTCACGGTAACTACTTACGACTCGGCGGTGATACACATGGAATTCATCGGCAACCGTTTCGGCTTCGTGATTTTTGACGAATGCCACCATCTGCCGGGCCAGGTCAACCGCACCGCCGCTTCCATGTGCATGGCCCCTTACCGCCTGGGACTGACCGCCACGCCCGACCGCGAGGACGGCGGCAATGAGATTATGGAGGAACTGATCGGACCGATTGCCTACCAGATACATATCGACGAACTTGAAGGCTCCGTTCTGGCGCCTTACATCACCCGGCGGCTGGAACTGGCGCTGGAGCCGGATGAAGCCGCCGAATATCAACTGTCGCGGCAGATTTATACCGGTTTTCTGCGCCGCAACGGCATTACGTTCAATCAGAAAAGCGACTGGGCCAGGTTCATCGGACTGTGCGCCCGGCAGCCGGACGGGCGCAAAGCCCTCGACGCTTATCTTGCGCAGCGCCGGATTGCCCGCGCCGGCAGAAGCAAATTCAATAAAGTATGGGAATTGATCTGCCGTCATCGCGGCGAACGGGTCATTGTGTTCACCGCCGATAACGACACCGCCTACGACATGGGACGCAGTTTTCTGCTGCCGGTGATCACCCACCGGACCAAGGCCGCCGAACGCAAGGAGTTCCTGGACAACTTCCGTTCCGGGCAGTATCCGGTGCTGATTACGAGCAAGGTGTTGAATGAGGGGGTGGATGTGCCGGAGGCCGGAGTCGGGATCATTGTTTCCGGCAGCGGCAGCATCCGCGAACACGTCCAGCGCCTGGGGCGGATACTGCGGGCAGGGGAGGGCAAGCAGGCCGTATTGTACGAACTGGTCAGCGAAGGCACTTCCGAGGTCAACGTCAGTGAGCGGCGGCGCGAACACCGCGCCTATAAAAATCATTTCAGTTATAAAAGGCGGTTCTGAATGCTGACCAAGGATCTGATGAAATTCCGCCGCAGCGGCGAAACGGTCAAACCGGTGTTCATTGCGGTTGATGATCCGGCCAATCTGGAGCTGGCATCGGAACTGCTGGCGGTCTACCGCCTGCCGGAGGACGGGCCGCCGCCGACCCGCGGCGAACTTGAGGAAATCGTCGAACCGCTGCTTAACGCTCATAAAGACGTCAAGCTGGCAAAGGGTTTTAACAAGCTCATTCTGGACCGCTGTAAATTTACGATGCCGCTGGAATTTGATTATGCCGGGTTGCGGCGGAAACTCTTTACCGGATCAGCCGCCATGCTCACCGGCGGAACCGCCGGTCTGGCGGAATACCGCCGTCTGCTGCTCGAGTCGGTTCCGGAATCCGCCAATATCATCGACGGCGGCATTTATGCCGATCTGCCGCAGAACGAAACGCTGGTTACGGTCAAACCGATGTTCACGAAGGAGCTGCTTGAACGCTATAATTGTTCCCAGGTGCAGGCATTGCTGTTCTATTGCAGCGACATGCTGGCGGAGGTTGAAGACCCGGACCCCGCGGAAATGCGCCGCATCTTCAAGTACCTGAAATTTTTCCGGCTGCTGGCGGAAGTCAAGAAAATGCCGGACGGCAAAGATGAAGCGGGCAATAAAACCATGCGCATTCAGATGCAGATCAGCGGCCCCGCCGGTATTTTTGAAAATTCCCGTAAATACGGCTTGCAGCTCGCAACTTTTTTTCCGGCGGTATGCCTGTTGAAAAAGTGGACGGTTAAGGCGGAGATTGACCTGGACGGCAGAAAATGCAAGCTGCGGCTGGACTGGAAAAGCAATCTGGTCAGCCATTACCGCAATTTCAGCGCCTATGTTCCGGAGGAAGTCGCCATGTTCCACCGCCTGTTCAAAGAAAAAATACAGGACTGGCAGATTGTCGGCGACACCCCGTTTTTCGATGCAGGCAATCAGGAAATAATCTTTGCCGACCTGAGTTTTAAAAACTCCGGCGGCAAAATCGTTCATCTGGAACTTTTTCACCGCTGGCATTCCACCCCGCTGCTGAAGCGCCTGGAATATTGCGCAGCCCATCCTGAGCTGCCGTTCATCATCGGCGTTGACCGCAGTCTGTCCGAACGTCCCGAAATAAAGCAAGTCCTGGACAACAGTGATTTCTTTCAGAAAAAAGGTTTTCTCTTCCGCGACTTCCCCGGAGTAGAGCGCGTCTACAAACTCCTGGAATCCGTTAGTTAGCCGGAAGTCGCAGGCCCCGTCCGGAAATTCTATGGACGAGGCCTGCCGGGTGGTGCATCGGTCACTCCGATCAACCAGTTGCCCGCGATTAATATTTGTATTTGTAGATGCTCAAAACTTCATCATCAGTCAACGCCCGGCTGAATATTCTTAAATCATCCAGTTTGGCGTTGAGCCCGGAGGTATTGCCTCTGCCCATTGTCAGCGACGCTCCATTGATGGCAAGCACGCCGCCGCCCAATTTGGCGCCATACGGTGAGCCGTTGATATAAAGCTGTCCGCCGGTGGCTGATTTGTAAACCATCGCGACATGAGTCCAGGTATTTAACTGAATCACAGGCGATGTCACAGAGATACTCTGCCATGTGCCGCCTGCATTTGCCAGGAAACGGATTTTCCCGTCAAAGCCGCCTGAATTGTCGCCGAAGAAATAGCAGACATAATTCGCATCGCCGGTAGAAGTCCATTTCTCGACCGGGAAACTGGCGTATCCCGATGTAATTGCACCGGGTTTGATCCAGAAACTGATTGTAAGGTTGTCCGCTATATTCAAATTATCATTGCTGTAGACGGAGACAGTGTCGCTGCCGTCGAAATTAAGCGCGTTTGCGATGACGCCGCCGCCGACATCCCATGTGGCTCCGCTTATTGTTCCGGTGTTGCTGTTGCCTGAAGAATCGGTTGCGTATATTCCGCTGCTGCTGTCAAACCTGTAGTCAGCCGACTGGGTTGTTTTCAGTCCTTTGAGCGCGACATTGACCGCAATTCCGTTCGGCGGCACATTATTCAAGTTTGAAGAGCCGACCGCTTTCAGGACAAACGTATTGCCGGGGACAAACGCGACATCCGTATTGTTGTATGGCAGATAGAAATCTCCGCTGCAACTGCCAGCAGCCAGAGTCTGGGTTGCCGCGCTTATTTTAGCGCCGTTTTTCCATAATTCCAGCGAAACCGTACCGCTGGTGATTGCCGGGGTGGTGGAAACGGTATAGCCGGAGATTCTGCCGGCAGTGCTGCAGGCATATTGGGCGCCAGTCAGAGTCTGGCTTGGTTTGGCATGCAGCGTGGTGTCATTATAGATGGTAATTGGATCATAAATGGTGTACAGCCCGGCGGCAAAAGCCGCGTAATTGCCGTTGCTGATTAAATTGCTGTTATATATAAAGCAGTTGCTGCTGTACCAGCAATAACTGCCTGCTGTATTGCTTTGCACCGTGAACGGGCCGGGAAAATATGACGACAAGCCGGTCTGTCCTATTTCTCCGGGACAGGCGCCCCGCAAAAGATTGTTTGAAATAGTGATGTTGCGCGGCCGCGCAATATGGTCGGCATCCAATTGCGGAACTGCCGGATCATTCCAGGTCGGATCAGTGGCATCGGCTTCAATACGAATGCCGCCGCCGCCGTTTGCTGAATCCATTTTCAGCAAGTTTGATGACACTGTCCCGGTACGCACTCCCAGCAGTCTGATGCCGTAAGTGTAGGAAGGAACGCTGGACGGAATAAATACTGTATTGTTGGTGATGGTAATATTTCCCGGCGCCGGCGCATCAGGTATTTCCAGGCCGGCGTAAATCATGGCGCCGCCGCCATACCATGTGGTTCCGCGTTCCGCCACCCGTTCAACATAATTGCCGGAGACAGTGGCATTCGTGCAATTGCTAAGCAGAATTCTGCCGTCAATACTGTAGCATGTATTATTGGAGATAGTGACGTTAGTCAGGTTATGGCATCCAATAGGATCGTCGCCGACATTGTTAATTACATTGCTGTCTATGAGCACCGTATTTACATTAGCCAGTCCGAACCCTTCTGAATCGGTATAAGAGTGATTAGCATTGATAGTGCTGTTCTTGATTGTCACATTGGTCATGCTTATGGCGCCGTTGGGTTCCCAGTTGATATTATTGCCGGACTCTGTCGCGCCGAACAGGTATACCTCCGCCGGCGGATTCGACACCCCGCTGGTGAAATCGAATTTAACATTGTCGATGGTTGTGCCGTTAGTGTTGAAAATAAATATTGCCCGACAGAATTTTGCATTACTGGTGGCTTTAATAGTCAGGTCTTTAATCGAGCCGTTAAACGTATTCTGCACCCCGCCGTTATTCCGGTGCCGGCTGATGCCGACGCTAATCCAATATTGCCGGCCAAGGTTGTTGTCTAAATCCGCGTCGCATTGAATGGTTGATGAATTATTCGCGCCCAGTCCCCTGATGCTGCATGAACCATACAAAAACATATTTTTAGTGACGGTGATAGTCATGCCGGATGGAATTGTCAGGGTATTTCCGGTGCCGGCGACGGAATCGAATGCGGTTTGAAGCCTGGTGGATTCGTCTCCAGTTCCTGTTATGCCGAAAGTTGTTACGCTGATATCGGCGGCGTTTGCGAGACTGGCGGCGAACATGGAAAACAATAATAATCCGGAATGTAAAAATAGCGATGATTTTTTCATTTCATTTCTCCTTGTCGTTTTCTGTTTTTTGTGAAAAGCATAATTACTCCATACGTTCTATTGGCCCTCCTTATTTAGTTGCGCAATTTTTTTGTTTGAGTCAAATTTTTATGACTCAATTAAAATTAACTTTGTTGCATAAACTGTTTAAAATTCTTTTAGTATATATTGCAGGCCGGATGCAGGAATCCTGCAACCGGTTATATAATATTCCGGTAATCCGGTGTTATTTATTCCGGCAGATCATTGCCGGCAGTTCCGTTGCCGGATCGCAAATGGTTCTGAGCAGTCTTTAACTTGCGGAGGCGAGTTAAATTTTACCGGCATACCATCGCCATGGCGGACACGTTTCATCTTTGCCGGCCCCATGTACCTGAGGCTGCTCCGTTTGAATATACCAGCGTAACAGTCTGATTTCCAAATCTCTTTGTATATGGGCATAAACCGGATTATCATAAAGATTGTTCAGCTCCTTCCGGTCGGCATCCAGATCATAAAGCTGTCCCCACGAGATTTGTTCCTTCCAGCATATGGAGAGCTTGTGTGTTTTGGTGCGGACAGTCTTTACGAAGGGAGTTTCAAAAAATACCGCCTGCTTTGCATCCCATGGTTTTCCGCAACGCATCCCGCTGCCTGTTACTGCGCTGGCCAAACTCTGTCCCTGTACTGTATCCGGGCATTCGATTCCGCAAAGTTCAAGGATGGCAGGCATTACATCAACCATTTCTGTCAATTCGTGAATCTGTTCCTTGCCAGTTTTTCCTTTCCAGTAGAAAATGAGCGGAATATGGTGAAGGACATCGAATGTCGAAAGATTTTTTCCGAACTGGCCGTATTCTCCGCAAAAATCTCCATGATCTGCGGTAAATACGATGATTGTATTTTCGAGTTCGCCCATTTTTTCAAGCTGTTTCATGATCCTGCCGATTTGGTCATCAATCATGCTTACAAGGCTGTAGTAATTGGCGATTGCCTGCCGCAATTTTTTTTCTCCGGTCTGGAAGACGTTCCACATATTCTCGCATCCGGGGCGTTTTACGTCAGGCTTATTGTACCATTTTTCGTCATATGGCGGAAGCTCTATATCATCGGGATTGTAAGGAAATGGGTTGTCATCAGGAACGCATGTTGGAGGATGCGGCCGCTCAAATGTGGACCACAGAAAAAAAGGTTTGTTTCTGTCTGCCTGCTCCAGATACTTTATGGTCTCATCGCCGGTCCATGCCTCTACGGAATGCTTGTAAGGAATATTGGAGACATAAGCATCATATTCTTTTACATGTGTGTCATTGTACCAGCCGTTGTCTCCGAAACCATGTTTTTTCAGGTATTCGTGATAATCGTTTTGCTCCCCGTCATTTCCTCCTGCGCAGATTCTGGAGTATTCAAACCCCATATCGTCACAATGCCCTGAATGAGTCTTGCCGACAGTTGCGGTCTGGTAGTTGTGGTTATTTTTTAAAAAATTCGGCAGGGTAGTCAGAGAACTGACATCAACAGAATTGCAGTTTGTCATTATGCCGTGAGTATGCAAATACTGTCCTGTAAGGAGAGTTACTCTTGAAGGCATGCATAGTGCCGACTGACTGTAAGTCCGCTGAAAATCAACACCACCCGCGGCAAGGCTGTCAATGTTAGGGGTTTTGACCACTTTGTTCCCATGACAGCCAAGCGCTTCATAGCGGTGCTGATCAGTCATAAAAATCAAGATGTTGGGCTTTTTTTTATTTTCCATCATGCTTTACTGCATTTCTTTAAATTATCTGTCCGCTGACGAGCAAATCCCGTCAGGGTATTGCACTTATTTCTTTTGATCTGCCGGGTTGTTTATCATTATGATACCGGCGGTCAATTCCGGCCAGTTTTTCCATTTCCAGAATGCCGGAGGCTGTGCTGCCGGCGTACCGCAGACGGTTCCCAGGAAAACAACTATTTTGCCTTTGCCGTATTTTTTGCTGACCAGCAAAGGATAGCCGCCGGCCTTGAGCAGCACTTCCGCATCTTCCGCCGGTGCGAGGTCGTGCCGGTAGTAAACGCATGGTTTTTCTTTCCAGTCAATATTGCCGAACTGCTGAGCAGACGGTTCAATCAGCAATGGCGCGCTTGAACCTTTCACCTGCCAGGCGTCTTTGATTTTTACGGGGAGGAAATCATTAAGATATGAAGTCTGATATTCCCCTTTGTCCAGAGAAAACAAACCGCCTAAAATTATTAAATTCATGCCATTTTTTACATTCGCGATAATATTCTTCAGGACAAAATCAGGAATTACCTGATTGGGGCCGAAAGGGCAGTCGACCAGGATACAGGCTTTCGCTTTTTGCATTGACACAGAGCCTGGCAGCCTGTTGATAAAAAATTTATTTTCCGGAGTCAACGCCGGTTCAGTGTTTTCAATATAATAATTTCTTATTTCTTTATCGCTGACTCCATTCTTCAGCAGATTCGCGGCAATGTTGTAACGGTTGAATGATATTCCGTTGAAGATAATATAATCATTACGGGGGGAACTGCTCTGTTCCTCGTTTGGGCTGACTTTGGAAATAACTATATTATCAATCAGGAATTTCATTGGTTTCTCTGTCACGCCCCAGCAGCCAATGCGAAGTTTTCCTCCAAGATATTCCTGGCGTCCGAGGATTGCGGCAGCGCCGTCAATATATACCGGGTCAACCATGTCTCCCTGATAATACTCCACAAGATCATTGTCAGTGTCAAAATAAATCTTATAATGCAGCCATTTATTTTTCTCCACATTGCTCAGGCGGCGATGGCCGACAGGTTCATTGTTAAAATATTTTATTCGTTTTGCAGTTGCTTCGGGAAAATACCGTCTCCAGTCTTTACAGTAATCATGCCAGAAAAGGGTAATATTATAGAATTCAATAAACAGGCCGATGCCCTGTTCATTATGATTGACATTCAAGTCGAACTCAACACTTCCTTTCCGGATAACAGGAATCTCCGTCTCAATATATCCGCCCTGAAGTTTTTCAGCCGGGCTGGAGGTGACTTCCAGTTTGCCGTTTTTAATTACATAGGTGCTGGCTTCCTTATTCGATTCCGGCTGGTGTACGCTCCATTTTTCCCCAACCGGTTTTCCTTCCGGATAATTATTAAAGCTGATATTCACTGCCGGTTCACCGCAGTGAAGAACACCGACGGCGGTCAACAGTAGAAAAGATATCAATAAGTATTTTTTCATTCGCCAATCCTTTATTAAGCAGTATGGCCCCGCTTCGTTACTGATTTGCAGTTTCTATCAGCACACTTGCGCCCCAGGTCACTGACTGAATTTTCACTGTAACCGTATTGTTTTCGACGCTGGATTCAAGTACCGCGGAATTAGGTTCAGGTTCAGCGTTGAGCACTACTGCCTGCTTAAACTTTTCATTGCTGTTTTTATTAAAAGTCAGAACGACATTCTGCTGCGGAGCCGGAATCTTATGATCCGCCAGGATATTCTTTCCTTCAGGCAGATTAACCATATTTATCATCAACTCTCTGCCCGTTGCCGTTTGTTTTTCAAATACCCACTGTTTCCAGAACAGCCGCTTGCCGCCTGCCACGGATATGGTATTGAACCGCTTGTCTTCGGACAGCAGCTTAAACTCGTTGTTATAGAAATAGGCGGAATAGCGCATTGCGTACCGCCATATTTTCCAGTTTTCGCCCCGTGGCAAATCTCTGTCCATCGGGCCGATCCAGTGAATTCCGGAATAGACGAATAAATATGGCAGCAGCTTAGCCGTCACTGTCGCGCTGGCTGGCGGCGGGCTCATCCAGCCGATTCCAACCTGACAGTTGTTCAGCCTGGACAGGCTTGCGTCCTGAGTGATTTTTGTAATCCATTCCTCCCAGGTATATTTTTCATAATTGAGCAGATATTCAAACCAAAGCCATGAATTCGTTGAGGCCTCTTTATGATATTTTTCCAAAGCGGCAACTTTTTGCGCAATTTCATCGCCGGCATTGGTCCCATAAATGAATTCCGGATGGGTTTCTGCTACTCCTTTCCTGAAAGCCTGCAAAAATTTAGTTCCTTCGGTATCCTGGTCCGGATATAATTCCCTGGCGCTTTTACCTGCAAAGTTAAACCAGTCGGATTTAGTCGCCCGCATCGGATCGCCGATTGTAGCCGGCAGAAAAGCCCAGTCAAAGCGGCATCCGTCCCAGCCGAACATGTCAATGGATTTTGCCATTTCCCGGCCCCATTTATAGGCATTCTCTTCATTGTACAGATATGAAGTGTAAGCAATCGCGTACCGTTTTCCATTATGAACAGTTCCGTTGTAAAGCAGCGGCTGTCCGTTTTTTCCGTAACGGAAATACTCCGGATGATCAAGGCCTGTCGGCAGGGCCACTTCCCCGTTCATCCAAGGGAAGACCGCAATCCCGTTTTGATGAGCTTCGGCGACAAAACTTTTTACGAATTTCTTGTTGACAACAGCTTCATAGCTTACCTGGGATTCCGTATGGGGCATCCATTCATCCTCCGGAGGCGTTAAACCGGTCATCGGGCATGACGTCCAGGTGTAATATTCGGCAAAAGAAAAATAATTTCTTCTTAATTCATCAATATATACTTTTTCCTGTCCCGGCTTACTGAACCATCCCGGATTGGCGACACTATATTGCCCCGCACTTGTGATGACATTGGTTACCGCGGCATATTCGCTGCGCGAATCAATGAGTTTGCCGTTCAGATACAGCTCTACTCTAAATTCATAGCCGCCGTCGTTTTTCCCGCTATCCCAGGAAACTTTAATTTTCTTGTCTTCGGCAGGCGCGAGTGATACCGGTTGTTTGCCGATAATTCTTTTATCAGCAATGCCGAATGTAACAGAACACACCGTATCTATCTGCTGTGGAGAAGTTGAACGGTTTGTCAGTAAGATTTCCGCATTGGACGGCACATTCAGTTTATAAACAATTTTACCGATCCTGATTGTATCGACTGTCACAATTTTGTCTGCCATTGCCGGAACGGACAAAATTACACCTAAAAACATTGTATTTAGAATCAACAGCAATTTCTTCATTTAGCATCAGCTCCTTTCTTTATCATGTCTGCCGCAAATTTCGCCCATGCCGGATTTTTCCAGAATAGAGCGGTTGCGGTATCGGCGGTTCCGGATGGGATTCCCAGGAAAACTATAATTTGTCCTTTTTCACATTTTTTTGTAATCCACAACGGCTGATTATTGGATTTATAGATAATCTCCGCATCATCAACCAATGGAATATCATGCAGATAAACCACCACCCCGCCTGGAGTCTCAAGCGGATTTTTCAGCTTTTTTACCGCCCATGGATTTTCGGTTTTTGCCGGCAGAAGTGAAGCGAACGGAGTCTGGCTGAATTCCCCTTTGTTCAAGGTGAAAAGCCCTCCCAGTATTACTAAAGTGGCGCCGCGCCTGACATCTTTAATGATAGATTTCTGGGCAATATCGGGCATTACTCCGGCATTTAAAGGGAAGTCGGCCATGATGATATATTTTCTGGCTTTCTTCGGGTTTATCGGCGGGAGTTTATCAAGCCTGAATTGATTCTCCGGTGTCAACGCCGGAGTGAGATTGGTGATAGTATAATCCGCCGTCTTTTTGACTCCCAGTTCTTTCAAAATTTCCGGAATTTTATAACGTTCGAAAGCAATTCCGCGAAAAACCAGGGCTTCATCCGCCAGTACATCCGCCTCTGCCGTTCCTGCTCCCGCCGCAATCAGGAAGCTGAAATAAACAATCAGTGGAGGCAGCATCATAAGTTTCCATCGTGTTTGCATGTCATTCCTTACAAAAAAACAGATTATTTGCTCAAGCTAATGCTAAACATCTTGTGTTCCAGTTTCCCGGCCGCCAGTCCATAGTTTCCAATAAGCAATAACGGAGCAGATGCATCGACTGGCACGAGGGTCACGTTTTCATCGATCATCACCGGATTTTCCATGTCATCAATAAAATATTGAACAATCTTCGTATTATTGTCAAATACTATTTTAATTTTTATCTTTTTGCCGAGCGGAACATTATCCGCAACATCTTTCCATTTCTCGTCATAATAACGCATCAATTTCTGATTTCCCATCATCTTAAAGGCCAGGTTGAGGTTATATATGTTGGTTTGCAGAGAGAAGTGATCGTACTGTGCGCCATTCGTATCAAGTGCAACTTCAAAAGTCAGTGTTCCTGAAGTGATTGCCGGAATTATTTGATGTATATTCCCGCCTTTGTAGGGTGCATTGGAAAACAGCATTCTCAGGTATCCGTCTTTCAGGCTGAATTCAGTCGCCTGGCCTGTAAAACTTTTCCAGCCTGCATCTTCAAGACTGGTGATTTTGCTGAAGTCCTGCTGGAAAACAACCTCGTTATCGGCCATTGCCGCCGGCATAATCCATGCCCCAGGCATCATCATACACGCTGCGACCATGATTCTTTTAATACTTTTCCGGAATTTCATTTTGTTTCTCCTTTTTTATCTTCTATTATTTATTTCAAAATGGTATCGTTTACAACGAAGTATTGAAGCGGTAGAAATACTTAAGCGGCCTGGCGCTGCTTACATGACCATCCATATACACGGCATTGGCATAGGAACTATGTCTGTAGGCTGCGGCACAACCCGGGTCGCCGGGAAGAATCTGTGCCCCGTTATGAGGTGAATCATATTGCTCTACCGTCTCATCGTTGGCATCCGTCAGAAAGAAAACATAAGTTGGAACTTTAATCTGATTCGGTTTAACCAGTTTCCACGATCCTCCGCTCATCAGTTGCTGATTATACCCGTAACCGAAAGCAGGTACGCCGCCATACTTGATATAGGAGGAATTTGAGCCTATTGTCGGCCACGGCTGGGATGGTTCCTGGGCTTCGGGACAGGTGAAGATACAAGTGCGTTTCTTGGACAGATCCCATAACCCGTTCGGCCCGTTGATTCCTACATATTTCATTATATTTTCACCCCAGAATGCGTAAAGTCCAACCTGTTTGCCTCCCGAGCTGCCGTTCGGCAGGCACCAGTCATAATCATTCATATACATTGAGTGTGCAGTGCCGAATTGCTTGAGTTGACTTTGGCATGCGCCGCTTCTGGCGGTTCTTCTGGCTTTACTCAATGCAGGCAGCAGCATGGCGGCCAAAATTGCAATGATGGCGATCACGACCAGGAGTTCGATGAGTGTGAAATTTTTGTAATTTCTCAGGTTCTTCCTTGACTGATTTGGAACAACGGCTCTTGCTTTCATTTTGTCTTCTCCGTTAAATGTTAGGGTTTAAATACAAACTTCTTCCATTTTTTTTTCTTTTGTCCAACCTGACGCAACTTTACTTTTCTGGCGGAATTGCAAAACATAGTCCAAAGCTTCCCGGAGACTAAGTGTTGCAAGCCCGCAATAAAAATCAACCGCGCCGTAATACATGAATATTTCGTTATCAACCACGACATTGGCACAGGGGAAAATGCATTTCGGATACCGGCCGTTCAGCTCATATGACGCCTCCGGTTCCATAATCGGCATGGGGGATCTGGCAATAACTTTTTTTGGGTCCTGCCGGTCCAGCAGCATCAGGCCGACGCGATAAACGCCATCCCTGTCCACGGCGTGGTAGAAAGTCAGCCAGCCGTCATCGGTGGAAATCGGGACGCCGGAACCGCCTACTTTTAACTTTTCCCATTCATATTCCGGCTTGATCAGCAGATGATCGTCGGGGATATCTCTGCCGTCTTTCATGTCCCACGGCATTTCTTTGGCGTCGGACGCACAACAAGTCATGGTATCGGCAAATGATATCCAGATACAACCCGGATTGTAAATCAATGGCAGAGTCCACGGGATGAACGGGGTCGGGCGGTGCAGCATGACATATTTCCCGTTGATTTTCTCCGGGAACAGCGCCACATTTGCGTCGCTCATGTGTTCACTGGTAACCGGTCCGAGCCGCTCGACCTTTTTCCAGTCCGAGGTTGCCGCCAGTCCCACCCGCCGGAAATTATCAGTCCAGGTCGGGCTCATGTTGCCGTTCGGGCCGACACGACGTTCCCGTTCAGCATGTTTCTTCATATTGAACGAGCGTCCTGCATAAGCGATATAATATTTACCTTCGAATTCAGTAATTCTGGAATCTTCAACAGAACCGTGATCGAAATCATCCGGGTTGTCGGATGGGCGCAAAAACGGTTCAGGCGCGCAGTCGAAATTGATTCCGTCTGAACTATTGGCATAACCCAGTACCATATCTCCGCCACTGCCAAGCAGATCGGTAGACGCGGTGAACAGCATATGAAACTTGCTGCCGTCAAAGATTACCCCGGGATTGCGCGCTTCATCGCGTCCCCATGGCAGATTTGGATTTGGTCCAAGGATTGGATTATTTTTAAACCGTCTGATGTTTAACATTTAAATCTCCAGATTTTTTTTATTTATTTTATCCTGCAAGTTTATCCCGCAGGAATAATTAAATTCATCTTGGTATGAGCCGTGGCGATATTCTAATGATTTTCTGAGCCGGCATTGCCTGCCCGGAAAGCACTTCCACCGCTTTGCGTCCCATGCTGCCAAAATCAATTGATATTGTCGGAAAAGACAAGTTTTGTGACAATTGTGGATTCAAATTATCATAGCCGATCACATCAATGTTATTTCCCGTGGCTTGACAGTATTCTTTGGCGCCGAAAGCCAGATAATCATTAACGCATAATATCGCATCGAATTTACGTCCTGAACTTAAAGCCCGTTTCGCAAGCTCAGTTCCCATTTCAATTATACCTCTGGCATCCTTGCCGACCGGACTGCCGCCGTTAAGTATCAAATCAGGATGCATTTTAATTCCACCATCGTTCAGGGCTTGCAGAAAACCCTCAATGCGGTGATGATAGTTTTCGTCTTCAACGTCATAACTGAACACTGCAAACTCGCGATGTTCCTTATTGATCATATATTCAGCAGCCAGATACCCGCCGGCAAAGTCATCATTGAAAATGCCGACAATATTAGCCGGAGCATCGGAAAAGTTGGCAATGTCATAGTTGATAAGCACAAAGCGAACATCAGGAAAGGCTCTTAAACTGTCGAGACTTTTATCGCGGTACACGTCTGACAGCAGAACAATTCCAGTCAGCGCCATTTCCCGGCTGGTGCGATAAAAATCAATATTTTCATCCAGTCCCCCGGTAATGAAAAAAGGCACTACCTTCAAGTCCTGTCCTTTCTCCGCAATTCCGCGGTAGATCGCCATTTCCAGTAAGTTGCTTTCCATTTCCTGCAGCGAGTGATGGCAATTGATTCCAACCATCCGTCTCTGGCCCATATTGGAAAAGACACTGTGCGCCACGAAAGTTCCTTTCTTGGGACGGCGGTAACAAACTCCGTCTTCAACTAAGGCCATCATAGCCAGATCTGCGGTGCGCAGGCTTACTCCTGTCATTTCAGCGATCTGCTTTACATTCGGAATCGGCGCATCCGGTTCAAGCTTATTGCTGGCTATATAATCCCGCAACTGCTTCTTTATTTGCAGATACACTGGCGTTCCATTTAATTTTCGTTCTTGAATTAACATAGTTCACACTCTAATTATACTTGATTATACTATGATTATATTCAGATTATACTTGGCTGTCAATACCTGTTTTAAAGAAAAATCATTTTTTTTCTTTTTTTCTTAAAAGTGCTTTGAGTGCTGGAGTGTGCGGCAGGGTTTTTATAAATAACATGTTCCGGATTGTCTGATAGTCCGGCATTGAGCCGGTTGGGATTGTGGCTGGTCAGATATCTCAGGCGCAGAGTTGATCCTCTGCGCCTTGCTTACTAACGCATCAGGCGTATTTTGTTGTCGCCTCTTTTGAGATTTGGGTCCATTCGTAAAGCCTGTTGTCGTGGCCCATCTGCGTTTGAAGTTCGCGCAGGATGGTCTGGTAATAATGACCTTGCAGTTTTCTGGCGCCTTCATTGACGTATTGCTTCAGCGCCGAGATGTCGTGCGGACATACTGCATCGGAGGCTTTATGCCGCCACATGATGCAATGTTTCGTGCCGACCCGGGCAATCAGTTTGTCCAGGTTGGTCCAGGCGCTGCAAACCATTATCTTCAAGTTAGGTATGGCCAGTACGGGTTCCATTTTATTGGTCAGGTTTTCACAGCAGCCATAGGAGACCGCACCGAAACGGGCAAAGATTTTTTTCTGGTAATCCAGCAGAAATTCTTCAAACATGGCGGGGCTCACCTGATCCAGTTCCTGTGAATTACCGGCAATCCAGCAATCTTTCAAAGAATATTCCCCGCCGTTTACGCCGGGTCGCGGCGGGTCGCTCTGGAACATCGCCTCATCATTGTTCGGCACAATTCCGCCGGCGGATTCGACTGCGTCCAGAAAACGCATCGCGCCTGCATAAATGACATTCATCAGCCGGTGCACCAGTTCCGGTTCAAGTATCATGTCCATCATCATCTGCTCCATCCCCCGGAGATTGGCGGCGGCGGAGCAGATTGTGGCAATACTGAAATAACCTTGGAACGGCACGATCCTGACCGGCATGACACCGGATAAAATTTCTTCTAACTGAGCCGCCGCCGCCGCGGTTTTCCGCGGATTATAACGGTACTCCGGAACGCGCAGCCGGTCGAAGTCCGCCGGAGTCTGCAATGCCGACTTGTACTGCCAGGCGGAACCTTCCGTCTCCAGGCTTTCTTTGACAATGTCCACTCCCCATACATTTTCAGGAATGACATCGAAAATCATGGTTGATTTGAAATAATCGTTGACGGGTGTGTCATCGTCAATATCCCGTTTGAACAGCAGTTTTTTGAACGTTAATTCCAGATCCCGCAGCAGGGGATCGTTGCAGCGCAGGCTGGAATCCGGAAGCAATTCTTTCCAGAGGCCGACAGGATTGCACCATACCGGCGAATGATCCGGACGGTGCAGCCCGTTGACATCGCACCAGCGCTGCTTTATCGCGGTCATGCGCGGTTCGCGGGCAATGCTGACCACTTCCGCAGCCAGTTCCCGGACATACTTTGCTTCATCCGCGCGGCTGTTAAGTCTGGCATAATCTACCTGAAAATATTTTTGATAGCGGCTTTTCATTTTTACCTCTTTTCGTTTTTATCAATATTCCTGATTTGTTATATTTTTCGTCATGACTATATTATACGTTATAACTATTGCATATTGCAATCATAAAAAACGTTAATAAAGTTAGCCTAAATGATACAAAAAAGTTTCAGCAGCATGCGCGAAGAAGATTTTTCCGCATATTCGTCCGGGTTTACGGAATCCGGAAGAGCCATGCTGGAACATCTGGTTTCGCATCTGGCGATAAATCCGATTTCAGCCATACATTATCTGTGTACTCCGGAATGGCGGCTGCCGCCCAGAAAACTGCAAAATTCCTATGTGACGTTATTGACCGGCGGTCATGGTACTGTTACGATGGAAGATAAAGTTTACCGGGTCGGCCCCGGCGATCTGATACTTTTTCCTGAAGGAATCCTGCATTCGTTTGAGCATCCGGCAGATGTAAGCATGGAAATGGTCAACGTGCATTTTCACGCGAAAGTTTATGGGCTGATGGATTTTCTCCGTCTGCAAGGATTGGAAGGCGTTTTTCATGACGCTGCCAGTTTCCCGGAATCAATTTCGCACGAGCTGGCAAGAGTTTTCGCACTGAAACCGCCATGTTACCAGGTATTCATGGTACAACTGATCAAATCATTGCTGCTGTATGTTATGTATCACTTTCAACGCGAAACGTCAACCGGAATTGCCGGCCTCAAGCAGTTGCTCAAATTGTTTCCGGCGCTGGAAATGATTGAGCAGCGGCTGGAAGACCCTGATTTAAAGCAGTCTGACCTGGCGGCAAAGCTCCGGATCAGCGGAGTTTATCTGAGAAAAATGTTTAACGGGCTGTTCGGCGAAAGCCCGGTAAAATTCATCAATCACCGCAGAATTGAGCGGGCGTGCAAACTGCTGCGGGAAGCCGATTTGCCGGTCAAAGCTGTGGCGGAAAAATCCGGTTTCCGGGACTTGCAGTTTTTCTACCGGGTGTTTGTCCGGACCACCGGCACGACTCCGGCTCGCTACCGCAATATGTCAGATTTTTGAGGATAATTATCATTTCGGATAAATCTTTAATCGTTTAATATAATCATTTGGCATTTGCAATACTTGAGAAATATGTCGTTTATAATTAAAATATAAAGGATTATTTTTTTAAAACATTTCAAGGGAACAGTTATTATGAATTACAGTCAGGCTTTTCAGCTACAGCAGTTGGAGGATATCGGCAGGAATTGGGGACATTATGACGTTAAAGACCAGTTTAAGCATTTCATTTATAAAATAGCCGATGCCGAATTTGTGAAAGGCAATGCGGAACGGGATACGATCCGCACAGAAAAAGAGATCAATAAGCGGCGCAAAATAATGCGGGATAAATTTATTGCCGCAATTGGCGGCCTGCCTTCAAGTGATACGCCGCTTAACGCTAGAATCACCAGGGTGATTCAGGAAGACGGTTTCCGCATTGAGAAGATCATATTTGAATCACGTCCGGACGCTTTCGTTACCGCCAATATGTATATTCCCGACGGCATTGTCAAGCCGTGCGGGACAGTGCAATTTCTTAGCGGACATTTTGAGCAGGCCAAGCATGCTGACGAATATCAGGTTGTCTGCCGTACTTTGGTCAAGGCAGGCCTGATAGTCTTTGCGCAGGATCCGGTCGGGCAGGGGGAACGGCACAGCTATTACGAACCGTCGCTCAACTACAATACTTTCCGCTGGGGAACCGGAGAGCATGATTACGCCGGTGTCCAGTGTCTGCCCGCCGGCCAAAGCATTGCCAGATACTTTGTGCATGACTCGATGCGCGGAATTGATTATCTCCGCACCCGTCCGGAAGTTGATAAGAATAAAATCGGCGTCACCGGCAATTCCGGCGGCGGCACCCAGACTTCGCTGATGATGGTTTGCGACGAACGCATTGCCGCCGCGGCACCGGCGACTTATCTGATGAGCGCCAACGGCTGGATGCATACAGGCGGCGCCCAGGACCTGGAACAGATCTGGCCGGGAATGACTGCCGCCGGATTTGAACATGAAGACATTCTGCTGATGATGGCTCCGCGCCCGGTGCTGGTGCTGGCGGTGACGTATGACTTTTTCCCGATTGAAGCCACCCGGCAGACAGTTGCCAGGGCCAGGAGATTCTGGGACATCTGCGGCAAAAGCGCAAATCTGGAGTTGTCCGAACAGCAGGTTGATCATCATTACACCCCGGAAATGGCGGTAAAATCCGCTGAATTCTTCGTCCGTCATCTGCTGGGGAAGAAAGTTAAAATAGATAATTCAAAAATTAAGCCGATTCCGGCTTCACAGCTTTACGCCACCAAAACCGGGCAGGTACGCGGCGAGCTGAAAAATGCCCGTTTTGTGCACGATGAAAACAAGGCAAGTGTTGAGCGAATTCAGCAGGCAGCAAACTCCGAACCTGAAAAAATGAGAAAAAACAAGGCACTGGCTTGGCTGAAAGCCGGTGTTTTTAACAATCGCAAACCATGTCCGCAGAATCTGCGGATATTGTATTCCGGTCACTCCAATGATCTGTGTTTCAATAACGTGTTCTGGTGGTCTCAGGAAGGAATAATAAATCAGGCGCTGGTATTCCGGGATTACCGTTTCGCTGATCAGAAACTGCCGCTGACCATCGCGGTGTGGACCGATGGCACAAATCAATTGCGTTCCCACATGAACTGGTTGCGCAATACCTGCGCCGCGGGGAGGGCGGTGATGGTGTTGAATGTAACCGGCGTCGGCGCAATGGAACCGCGTAAAATCAATCAGTATCCGACTCATGAGTGGTATGGCACTATCTGCCGTCTGGCGCATGATCTGATATGGCTTGGAGATTCAATTGTCGCGTTCAGGGCATACGATGTAATCAGGGCGCTTGACGCCGCTCAGGAACTGCCGGATATCAATGTCAATGATATTGAGCTTTACGGGCATGGACGGCAGAGTGTATATGCGCTCATTGCCGCTGCGCTTGACCTCAGAGTGAAATCACTGCGGGAAGATGAGGCGCTGTCCGGATACGCCGACCTGGTGTGTGCGCGTCATTATGATGATTATGACGTCAACAGCATCATTTTTCACGGCATTCTGAAATATTGCGATCTGCCGGACCTCCGGAAGTGGCTGGGCAAAAAATATCAATAATAAATGTGGCTGGCGATTCCGGCAGAATCAGTTTCTCATGCTGGGACTGCCCAGGGAGCGGGCGAACTCGGTCGGGGTCATTCCGGCGGTTTTCTTGAACGCTTCGCAGAAATGCGGCAGGGAACTGTAGCCCACTTTCGCTGCGATGTCGGAAATGTTGTCAGTAGATTCCCGCAATAAATGCTGTGCTGTTTCCATTCTGATTTCCCGCAGGTGATGACGGAAATTATGTCCGGTTTCTCTTTGCATCAGGTTGCGCAGATAAGAAGCGCTGACCCCTGAGTGTTTACTGACGGATTCCGCTGTAATGTCGCGCATGTAATTATTCCTGATGAAATTCAATGCCCGTGAAATGACCGCGGTCCGGTGATTCAAATTATTCTCTCCGGTTATTTTCACTGTGTCCTGTTCAAAACAGCTTTCGGAGAGGCGGCGCTGAAGTAATAACAGCAATTGATTTAGCATAATGACGATCAGTTCGTGACAGAAGCGGTTTTCGGTCAGGTACTCATTTTTCATCTTCAGCATGATGGTTCTTTCATCATGGTTCAGGAAGATGGCTTTGCTGGCAATGGAACTGTCAATATTTCCATAAAAAGCAATATTCAAAAAGTCGAACGGCCTGCCGCCGACGCCGTGAAAATGGTGTTCCAGCATTGATGGTATGAGGGCGCATTCACCCGGTTTCAGCATGATTACTTCATTGCGCACGGTCAACTCCACACACCCGTAATCAACAAAGATGATTTCGCATTCATCATGGATCTGTTTCTTCAGGTTGAACCCGCGGCTTTTGGCTTTATGCAGCACATAGTTCGCATTTCTTACCGGCAGCGCATTCAGCAAATTGTCAATCTTGTCTTTCATGTTGTTACAATATAATCATTATTGATGCATGTCAATATTTTAATAATCGTTAAGAGAAATAATTTAATCATTCAGGGAATTGATGATTTGCCGGAATGACACTATAATTATTACTATCCTTTAAAAACATTTACGGAGGTAACTATTATGTCGAAAGGCGCAAAGATCGTAATGACCGGCGGCGGAAGCTATAATTGGATTCCGCGCATAATGTGCGATATGATGCAGGCTCCTGAACTCAAGGGCAGCGAAGTCTATTTGCTTGATCCCAATCTTCAAGCCGCCAAGGAAGTGAAGGCCGCAGTTGAAAAAATGTCCGGAACCCTGGGGGCGGGATTTAAGTTCACCGCCGGCAGTTCCGAGGAAAAGGCGTTTGCCGGTGCTGATTTTGTGGTCATAACGATTTCCACCGGTGATCTGGAAATGATGCGCCATGACCTGAAGATTCCGGAAAAATACGGTATTCTCCACACGGTCGGGGATTCGGTCGGACCAGGCGGCTGGTCACGCACGCTGCGCAATGTGCCGGTGTTTGTTAAAATGGCGCAGAAAATTGAAAAACTGTCGCCCAAAGCGATTATCCTGAATTACACCAATCCGATGGCGGCTCTGACCGGCGCGATAAGCGCTTCAACCTCGCTGCGCAATGTCGGCCTGTGTCATGGCGTATTTGCCGCGTATCAACTGTTAGAGAAGATTTTTGGAGTTGAAGAGCAGGATCTCTGCTTAAAATATGGCGGCGTCAACCATTTTTTCTGGGTCACTGATTTCACGGTTAAAGGTCAGCCCGGATATCCGATGCTGGCTAAGAAACTTGCCGGCAGATCAATAGATGAATATTTTGCGAAGGCGCACAAAGATGAAGCAGGCATGGCACACCACAAGCACAAACTGCTGGACGAGTTATACCGGCAATATGGTTATCTGTCATATCCCGGTGACCGGCATACCTGTGAATTTGTGCCGGGATATATTAATAACGGCAAGTCTCCGATCAAGCGTTTCGGCCTGGTCAGAACTTCGATTGAAGAACGGTATGATGTCAGAAAAGGCGCCAGGGAACGCGCCGCCAAACTGGCGTCAGGAGAAACGGCCCCGTTTGGGCGTTCCAGAGAAACCGCCGTTGATATCATGACCGCATTTATTAACAATAAACCGTTTATTGACGTCGTGAATATGCCGAATATCGGACAGATTGACAACCTGCCGCGCGGTGCGGTTGTCGAGACGATGGGAATGGTTGATGCCCGCGGGTTCACCCCGATTGCAATCGGCTCCCTGCCGCGAGAGGTGCAGCCGACGATTGACGTGCATTGCAAAGTGCAGATGATGACACTGGAGGCGGCGATGAAGGGCGATCTGGAGATGGCGCTTCATTCGCTGATGCTTGATCCGCTGTGCGCGAATCTGCCGCCGTCCGATGTCCGCAAAATGGGGCTTGAACTGATAAAAGCCACCAAGGCATGGCTTCCGCAATTCTAAGGAACTGTAAATAAATAAACTATTGAATTTTCACCGAATATCTTGATTTGATTTTCGAGTTGCTTGTGAGGCGCATACCGGCAGGTATGTAACGAAAAGCATTCAAGAGAGCGGTGTAAAAACATAGTTTATTTTGAGACAGTTGATTATTTATGGCAAATGGAGGAACGGCAATGAAAAAAGTATTTTACGGCAAAACTGAAATCGTATTATGCGATGATAATAATGACCTTGGGAAAAAATCAGCCTGTGCGGTTGCAAAAACTATGATAGATTTGCTTGCGGAAAAAGAAGAATTAAGAATAGTTTTAGCGGCAGGAGAAAGTCAAAGCTCATTTCTAAATGCGCTGGCAGGGGAGACTGGCATTGACTGGCGCAGAGTAGTTTGTTTTAATATCGATGATTTCTGGGATATCAGGATGCCGGAAAAATTTACTTGCGGTTACCAGACTGCAAAGGAATTATATCAGAAGATCAACGCCAAATCAGTGAATCTTGTGCGCTTCAATGCCGTTGATCCGGAAGCTGAATGCCGGAGGTTTGAAAAATTGCTGCGGGAAAAGCCTGTTGATATTTTATGTCAGGGAATCGGAACGTCCGGTCATCTGGCCCTGGACGAACCGTTTGACACTGATTTCAATGATGAGAGATGGGTAAGACTTGTAAATATCGCCGCGCAATCTAAAAAGCAGCTTAAAGCAGACCCTAATTTTGAAGCGCTTGGCTACATTCCGGAAAAAGGAATAACGATGACAATCCCGGCAATTCTCGCTGCCAGGCATTGCTATACTATGGTACCGTTAAAATTGAAGAAGGAAATTCTCACGAAACTTTCCAATACAGATGTGGCCACGGAAGCTCTCCCCGCATCTATCCTGTTAACCAGGAACGGTGTGCTTTTTGTGGATAGAGACTCATGTCCTGATTACTGGCTCGGTAATTTTAAATGATGAAGGCTGAGCAGGAAATTTTTCCGCTCAGCCTGCTTTACTGACGTTCTTATTCGGCGGTGATTCTGGTTCCTTTCATCGTGCCTGATGTATTCTGATCAGTAGTGTAAGTGCCTTCAAATTCATTGTCGGAACACAATGATCCGTTCAAATGGAAATTGCGTTTGTCATCATTGCGCTTCCCGTCAATCGTGAATTTCGGGCCGTTCTCGGCGATGGTGCCGGAGAGTTGGAACTCGCCAAATGCGTCATTGCATTTGCCTGTGAGATTATATGATTCCTGAGCTATAGCCATTGTTCCGGTTTGAACCCCGCTTCTGCCCTTCTCTTCGAACTTGTAGTTCCAGGCTCCCGTCATGTTGCAATGTTTCGGAACCGATGAGCATCCGGTAATGAATCCGGCAACAATGACGGCCGCTGCGAGCATGATTGACTTTTTCATTTCATTTCTCCTTTGCTGATGGTTGGTTTCGAGATCACAATTGCATGATCATATATCAATATACATGCGGACAATAAATTGGCAAATCTTCCGCCGTGCATTAATTATATATGACGGAGCAATGATTCAGGTGTTTACTCTGAGTGGTGTGACATTTTTTTGCCAAGATGCAGTAGAAACAGAGCCAGCGCAAGAATACCCACGGAGGCCGCGAAATACAGCATTTGCACAATGTTCTCTATCTTCATTTCCAGCATGAATTGAAAGAACTTGACGATTAAAGCCATAATAATAACTTGACCGATCTTGTCTTTTAAAACATCCAGAGAGCCGATATCCAGAATATTTGAGGATTCGGTGCTGTCCGCCGCATCGATGTGGCTGATGAACAGTTCATACAGGCCAAAGCTGAAAATTAACGAAACTACTGCAATCAGGAAGATGTCAATGCTGCCGACAATTGTTCCCAGCACGGCCCCGTGCAGATCAATTTTAGCGCCTTGTCCGCAGGCGGCGTTCACCAGGTCAATAATCAGTTTCACAATATCGAATGTGCCGATTGCAAAGAGAATGAACGACGCAAGCAGGCTGGAAATCACTGCAAACAGCACAAGATATCGGCTTGACCAGAGGAAATTCTCAAAAATCTTTTCAATTGTCCAGGTTTTTCGACGGTCGTTTTCCAAAAAGTGCTCCCTGGTTTTTCGAGGTTTTTGTTCAGACATAATATCTCCGGAATATATATAATCTTTCATAAATTTTGATCATGATAAAGCATGGAAGATAACCTTGAAATGCTGGAAAATCAAGTTAAGAACGATAATAACGACGGTGTTGGGTATTTTATGGAAGCAATAATTCCGGATTTTACAGTAATCTGCTACTTGAATCACGGCGGTTTCAGTTGTAATTTTATGATAGATTTTTATCTATTTTGGCATATTTTGAAATATTCTGAGTGTTGACGCAATTTTTTGCAAAAAAACTATTTATAATAATTATTATTGAAGGAGCAGTTACTATGTCATTGAAAAACATCACCGAATTGTCAACTTTTTTCGGGCTGAATCCGGATTATGTGCTGGGCGGCGGCGGCAACACCTCTTTTAAAGACGAAAATTTTCTTTATGTCAAACCCAGCGGAATCAGCCTGGCGTCCATTACCGAAAAGGATTTTGTTAAAATGGAACGCGAAAAAGTACGGGCGGTTTTCGCTATCGGCGAACTTACCGGTGCGGTGGAGCGCGAAGCAATAGTCAAGAAAATGCTGGCTGACGCAGTTACTTATGATTCTTCGGGCCGCCCTTCAGTAGAGGCTCCGCTGCATGAGCTTATTCCGACTGCCTATGTCGTTCATCTTCATCCTGCCGCGGTCAACGGCATGACCTGCGGTAAAAACGGCAAAGAGATTTGCGAAGCGCTGTTTCCGGAAGCTTTGTGGATAGATTATATTGATCCCGGCTTTACGCTGGCTTACGCGGTTTACCACGCAGCCAGGGACTACAAGCAGACTAAGGGCCGCGACCCGCAAGTGATTTTTCTTCAGAATCACGGAGTGTTCGTCGGCGCCAATGAAGCGAAGGATATCCGCTCAATTTACCAGATGATCATGGATACGCTGGCCGGACATTATCAGAAACAGGGCGTTGCATTAAAACTGGAGACCGGAGAGAAAGACACGGCATTTGTATTCGAAAATGCGCCGATGTTGCGTTCACTGCTGGGTTCCGGTGCCCCGGCGACCGTGATCAGTCTGCCGCCGTTTAAGGCCGCCGGCGGGGCGCTGACGCCTGACCATATCGTCTATGCCAAATCTTTCTGCCTGGAAACCGAAAATCCGAATCTGGACGCTGTTGCCGCGTTTGAAGCCAGGCATGGCTATAAACCGAAAGTCGTGTCCGTTCCCGGCAAAGCAGTATTCTGCGCCGCCGATACTTATAAGGATGCGCTTACCGTGGCCGGGCTGGCTGCGGATGCCGCCAAAGTGCAGGCCTGGACCGCAGCATTCGGCGGCTGTCTGTTCATGAGCGATAAAGCGCGCGGATTTATTGAAAACTGGGAAGTGGAATCCTATCGCAAACAGGTATCTTCCGGCAAAGCCGGCGGACGGCTTAGAGGCAAAATCGCGGTTATCACCGGCGGCGCTCAGGGATTTGGATTCGGCATTGCCGAAGAACTGGCCGCAGAAGGTGCGCTGGCGGTTATTGCCGATATGAACCGTCAAGGAGCTGAAGGCGCCGCCGCCGTGATTAATTCCAAATTCGGATCTTCCTGTTCCATTGCGCTGGAAGTGAATATTTCCTCAGAGGAATCCGTGGAAAAGATGGTGCGCGAACTGGTTGAACGCTGCGGCGGCATTGACATTCTGGTTGCCAACGCCGGGGTGCTGCGCGCCGGTTCAGTTAAAACCATGACTTTGAAGGACTGGGAATTTGTCACCGATATTAACTATACTGGATATTTCCTCTGTACCAAGCATGTTTCTCCGGTCATGGCGCTTCAGAATAAACATGGCGGCGGCTGGACTGACATTGTGCAGATCAATTCGAAGAGCGGATTGTGCGGCAGCAACCGCAACGGCGCGTATGCAGGCAGTAAGTTCGGGACTATCGGTCTGACGCAGAGTTTCGCTATGGAACTGGTGGAAGATAGAATTAAAGTCAACAGCATCTGCCCCGGCAACTTTTTCGACGGACCGCTTTGGAGCGACCCTGAAAAAGGTCTGTTTGTTCAGTATTTGAACAGCGGCAAAGTGCCGGGAGCAATGACCATCGGCGATGTCAAGGCGTTTTATGAAGCCAAAGTCCCGATGAACCGCGGCTGTTTCCCTGCTGATGTGGCTAAAGCGATTATCTATGTGGTCGAGCAGAAATATGAGACCGGGCAGGCCATCCCTGTAACCGGCGGTCAGGTCATGTTGAGCTAGGAGCTTACCTGATTTATGAACGTATTCTTTTTCGAAGCTTTTGAAGAAGAAGAGGCTGCATTGCGGCGATAGACAATTCACGGGATTCAATGCGGTTATTCCTGGAAGACAATTCAGGAGCCGGGTGCCGTTGAACCTCCGGCTCCGGTGATCTCCATTCGTACCCAGTCGCTCATTCCGCCTGCATGGGCAGGCGGAATAGTGGCTGTTCTGACCCGCAGCACCGGTTACGATCATCTGGCCGCCTACCGCAAATTGACCGGTGCCAAACTGAACTGCGGCTATCTTCCGCTGTACTGTAATCGCGGAGTTGCTGAGCAGGCTATGCTGTTGTGGATGGCGCTGCTGCGCAAGCTTCCGGTGCAGATGCGGCAGTTTGCGGGATTCAACCGCGACGGCATTACCGGCCGTGAAGCCATGTCGAAGAAAATGCTGGTCGTCGGGGTCGGCAATATCGGCAGCGAGATCGTCAAAATCGGACAGGGGCTGGGCATGAAAGTGCTTGGCGCAGATACTGTCGAAAAATACGATTTTGTTGATTATGTTGAATTCAGTGAAGGCGCAACTCAGGCCGATATTGTGGTTTGTGCCATGAACCTGACTCGTGAAAATAACCGTTATTTCAATTCTGAACGGCTCGCGTTGCTAAAACGCGGGGCAATATTTATCAACATCGCCCGCGGCGAATTTTCACCGGCTCCGGCTTTGCTGGAAGCGTTGAAAACCGGCCAGTTAAGCGGTGTCGGACTTGATGTTTACGACCGCGAAACCGAACTTGGCCCCGCTTTGCGCGGCGAAAAAGCGATCGCCGACCCTGAACTCAGAGCAGTACTTGAGCTGATGAAGCGCGATGATGTCATTTTAACCCCGCACAATGCCTTTAACACCACCGAAGCAGTCGAACGCAAATCCGGACAGAGCATGCAGCAACTGGAAGCGCTCACCACCAACGGCAGTTTCATTTGGAATGTTCCGTGATCCGTATTTTTTGCTTTAATTCAGTTTAATTGTTTCTTTGACGCAAAAAGAAATGGCAGTTTTTATCCCAGTCTTGATTCAGCGCTTTTATGGATTAAATTGAATTATTCAATGCAACAAGGAGGGGAGTATGGAAGCGAAGAAATTCAAATATGTCGTGGCCGGCGCCGGACTTGCGGGATGCTGGGCTGTCGACGGGATAAGGGCACTGGATAAAACGGGTTCGATTCTTCTGCTGGGCGATGAAAAGCATCTGCCGTATGACCGTCCGCCGTTGACTAAAAAACTGTGGTTTGGAAAAAAGAAGGTTGAAGATATATTTATCAGGACGCCACAGTATTTTACAGACAATAATACAGATGTACTCCTTAATACAACGGCGACCGTGTTTGATTCAGGCAGCAGAACCATCACTTGCAGCGACGGCGGCATCTATCAGTATGAGAAACTGCTTTTAGCGACCGGCGGCAGGCCGCGCCGGATGAATATCGAAGGGGCCGGTCTCGACGGGATTTATTACTACCGGTATCTGGACGATTTTATCAAACTGCAAGCCGGGGTTCGTGACGGCACCAGGGCGCTGGTTATCGGCGGCGGCTTCATCGGTTCGGAAATAGCGGCGGCGCTGAATGTCAATAAGGTTGACGTGACGATGCTGATGCCGGAAACGTCGCTTATGGAACAGCTCTTTCCGAAGTCACTGGGATATGCCATCAATCAGGATTACATTCGGCGAGGGGTTAAACTCATTCTCCAGGACATTCCAGTTTCGATTGTCAGACGAAACGGGAATCTGGTAACACTAACAAAGAACTGCAAAGAGATAACGTCGGATGTCATTATTGCAGGCATTGGTATGAAGCCCGATACGCAGTTGGCGGAATCGGCTGGACTGGCGCTGGAAAACGGGATTGCGGTCAATGAATTTTTGCAAACCTCGATGCCGGATATTTACGCGGCTGGCGACAATGCTTGTTTTCCATACGAAGCTCTCGGCCGCCGCATGCGGGTAGAACACTGGGACAACGCGGTCAATCAGGGCCGGGCGGCGGGCATGAATATGGCCGGAGCTGATACTGCCTATACTTATATGCCGTACTTTTTCTCAGACCTGTTCGATTTCGGCTATGAGGCAGTCGGCCTGGTTAACTCAAAACTCGAAACAGTCACAGACTGGCAGAAGGAAAACGACACCGGGGTTGTATATTATCTCGAGAACGGCAAAGTGGCTGGTGCGATGATGTGCAATGTGTGGAATAAAGTTGAAGCAGCACGTGAGTTGATAAAAAGCCGCCGCCTGACGACGGCGGAAGAACTGCACGGGCTGATTCGATAGATTCAGAAATCACAAGAGGAGTATTGCGATGAAACTGACAGAACAAAAATGTGAGGCTTGCCGGGCGGACATGCCGCCGCTTTCAGCGGAGGTGGCGCTGGACATGATGCAGGAAATTCCTGAATGGACAATAAAGGACAATGCTCTTGAACGGGTGTTCAAATTCAATGATTTCAAGAACGCGATGAAGTTTGTCAACCGGGTGGCGGAGGCGGCTGATCAGGAGGACCACCATCCTGATATACACATTTACTACAACAAGGTGCATATTGTGCTGTTCACCCACAAGATCAAAGGGCTTTCAAAGAACGATTTTATACTGGCGGCCAAGATAGATTCGGCGGCATGAAGAAAGTTGTCAGCTTAAAATCAGGCGGCGGAGGCAGCCGGTAAAATCACGCTGGAGATGCAGTTCAGCCGTGCGTCTTATGACCGGCTCGGCTGAAAGCGGCGTGCGGGTGTCCGGCAGCAGCAAGTCCGGCGCTAATTCCCAAAGCGGAACAGCCACAAAAGAATAATGCCGGATAGACTGGTCCGGCAAAGTCAGTGCTGACTCATCAACAACCAATGTCCCGTATAAAATTAAGTCGAGGTCAATGGTTCGCGGAGCAAATTTGTCGGCGGAGCGGACGCGTCCGAGACGTTCTTCGATTTTACGCAATATATCAAATTTTATCTCATGCGGCTGTTTAGCAGTTTTAATTTTGACAACCCCGTTTAAAAAATCGGGTTGCGCAGTGGAGCCTGCGGCGGCGGTCCTGTAGAAATTCGACATGGCGGTAATTGATAGTTCAGTGTTCAACATGGCCAGCGCACGGGGAATATTGTCCTCCGGTTTGATATTTGAGCCGATGGCGACAAAAGCGTCGGCCCAAGGTTCAGTATGCGGGATTTCAGTCATCGTTGCGCTTCCTGAAAATTTCGACGCCTACGCTTCTGGCGTACCGCAGAGCACCGGGTTTATCGACCTTTATATTTACCGCCTTGACGCGGGGATGGGCAAGACAGATCTGGGCGATGCTGTCCGCCAGCCGCTCGACAAGATAAAAACTTGAGCTTTCCGTCATCGCGATTATCTGTTTTTTAATTACTTTATAATCGACGGAATCTTCAATGCTGTCGGTTTGGCATGGACGGCTTAAATCGGCGTAAAGCGTGATGTTGATAAGCACATCCTGTTTTTGTGTGCGCTCCCAGTCGTTCAGGCCGATAACACATCGCAGCAGCAGATCGGTAATATGAATTTTGTCGAATCTTTCTATATCCATAAGCGCCGTCCATGTAATCCTTGCATCATGCTTCCGCTATTTTTTGCCGCATGCAGCCATAAATTCTGCTCGCAACGCGGGATCTCCATCATAATTTCCGCGCCAGAACGTGGTGCGGGTCATAGGAGACATTTCTTTGACGCCGCGCATCTCGACGCATAGATGATGCGCTTCAATGTACACCGCGACGCCGTGAGGTTCCAGAAGATGATTGAGCGTGTCGGCGATTTGCTGGCCGATGCGTTCCTGTACTGCAAAACGCCGCGTGAAAAGATGAACCAGGCGCGACAGCTTTGAAATACCGATGATGTGTTCATGTGAGATGTAGCCGACATAAACAACGCCGTAGAACGGCAGACTGTGATGTTCGCAGAGCGAGAAAAAGTAAATAGGCCCTTCGATTATCTGGCTCAGGTGGCAATCAGCCCCGCCGCGGCACTCGGTTTCAAACACCTTGACCAATTTCGGGTCGCCTTCATAACCCTCGGTTGCCTCGATCAGGGCATTGATGAAACGGCGTGGTGTTTCCTCGGTGGCCGGAGTATTTAAATTCAACCCAAGCGCGGTAAGTATTTCGGCCGCATATCCTTCGAATTTATGGATTTGCTCGTCACTGATCTGCCGCTTTTTGATATGCAATAAATTATTTTCGTCATCGAATAAATGTTCATTCATATGCAAAGCCTCCTAGTTTTTTGCCGACCGGCATAAGTAACTGACATTCCTGTCAGAAATACGCTAAAAAGATGTTTCCTCTTTATCAGCAATAAAGTCTATCATCATAAGGTTAAATTTTCAAGAGGTAAAACACCGGATTTCTGTTTTGCGGCTTGAATTTAATATTCGCGTGATGCATATTGGGAGAATACAGGAATTAGACCGGGGTGTTTCGCATTTATTTTAGATTCCGGAGTTTTTAATGTCCAAATATTTTATTGTCATTTTTGCTGCTGCCGCATGTCTGCTGGCTGTTTCCTGTCAACCCGTCATTTCAAAATTCACCATGGAGAAAATGGTGGCGATAGATGATGAAGGCGATCCCAAACTATACGCTTACCAGGACGAGAACCGGATTATTGAGGCGGAGGAATATACGTTTGACCATCAGCTTGACCAGATGATGTCAGCCATACAGAAAAGCGGCCGCAAAAAGATATTGATATATGTTTTCGGGGGAATGAATTCGGTCGACTCTATGGTTTCAATCACTGACGAAATGGCGCGGATTATTTATGCCCAGTCGGATTATTATCCCGTCTTTGTCAGTTGGGAATCCACCTTGTTCGAGTGCTATTTAGACCATCTGTTTATGATCCGGCGGGGAGTGAAGAGCTATGCTTTCGGTCCCGCGCTGTCGCCGTTTTATTTGACGGTGGATCTGGGGCGGGCGGTGACCAGGCTGCCGATCAATCTGGTTTACCAGTCGTGCGGAACATTCTCCTCTGACGGCGATTTCCCGGAGCTGGACAACGATACCATTAAGAAAATTGACAATATGAAAATGCGTGTTTATATCGGCAAGGATAATTATCCTGGATATTACAGTGCGCTGGCCCGTACTTCATACATCGCCGGCCTGCCGTTCCGGATAATCACCACGCCGGCGATAGACACCTGCGGCAAAAGCGCCTGGGATATTATGAAACGCCGTTCCAAAACTGCTTTCATCAAAGCACAGCCGCTTGAAACAAGTGTTGAGAAAGAGATAAAAACAGCCTTGTCGCCGTCAGACGGCGCGATGTCGCGGCTGATGGACCGTTTGTGCGGACTCTACCGCGGACATCCGGATTATGAGTTCACTGTCATCGGGCATAGCATGGGGCCGTTCATAATCAATGAAATGATTGCCCGTTATCCGGAACTGCCGTATAAGAACATCGTGTATATGGCTCCGGCATGTTCGGTGATTGAAGCGGTCAGGGCGATCAAACCGTATCTGGAGAAAAATCCGAAATCCACTTTTTACAATCTGTGCATCCATCCGCACCGGGACACGCAGGATATGATGGTTTACGGCTGCCTGCCGCGAGGCAGCGTGCTGGAATGGATCGACCTGTATCTGTCGGATCCTGTTTCCGCCGATGATTTGACGCTCGGTCAATGGGACAATGCCGTTTTTCTGATGCCGCGGCTGATGGATAGTGTTCAGAGTCAAATTGTAGTAAAAGCTTTCGGACTGAGGGATCCGGCAACCAACACCATAGTTCTCGATATGCCGGGCCAGCATACGGATTTCGGCGAACCTGTGCTGCGGTTCTGGGAGCCGGCATTCTGGGAAATTCCAGCCAGCGCCTCCACGAAAAACGGAATTACTAAGAATGGAATTAAAAAAGGCCGGTAATACCGGCATAATATGCCGGAGTTGCTTGAGATATTGTTTGAATTTATTTCTTACGCAGATTAGAGTTGAGTAATTACAGACTGATGTTTATTCAATATTTTAAACAGATAAATGTAACAGGTAATGTCGAAGAATGAAAAAAATAGCAGTATCAGTACACGATGTCACGCCGCGCTTCAGCAAAGAGCTTGAAGTAATATTCGCCGCGCTTGACGATGCCGGAGTGAAGGTGCGTTCCGAGCTGGTGGTGCCGGACTACCAGCGTCAGTTCAAACTTGCCGCACATCCTGATTTTGTCGCGATGCTTAAAGAGCATAGAAACCGCGGCTGTGATGTAAGCCTGCATGGTATATATCATGATTACGCCGAGTTCTACCGTTTTAATTACGATGCGGCGAAAGATGCTTTGCGCAAAGGTCTGGATATTTTTGGCGAAGCATTCAATTTTTTCCCTCCCGGTTTTGTTGCCCCGCAGTGGCTGCAAAGCCGCGGCAGTTTGCGGGCAGTATGGGAAAATGAATTTGTTTATACTGCAACTTTGACCGGGGTGCATTTCAAAAGCGGCAATACCGCCAAAGCATTTCCGCTGAATTATGACTGGGGGCCGCTTGTGGTTGACCGCATCATCACCTGCTGTAACAACCTGGCATGTCACATCCGCGGCGGCGGCCTGATCCGTTTCTCAATGCACCCGATGGATATCCCGGACCGGATGTTCGCGGCGGAAATGAGGCAACTTCACTTTCTGCTGGACCACGGCTGGGAGCCGACTTCATACGAACAACTACGAAAAGAGGTAGACCATGTCTGAAAAACCGTGGACGGGACGTCATCTGCTGCTGCTTAGCGGACCGATGGGAACAGGCCATGTTCAGGCCTCGCTGGCGCTGGCCAAGTATGCAAGTGAGCGCTATCCTGAAATGAAAGTCACTCATCTCAATGTCGTCGAACTGATGACGCCGGGATTGAAGATATTTTTTACGGACTATTATCATTTTATGCTGCGGCATATGTCGCTCATCTGGCGCTACATGTATCACTCATCGAATGTGCCGCCGGCCCATGCTCCGGTTTTCAGAAAACTGCTGGCGGCATGGCGCGGCACATTCGAGAGGCGTCTGATAAAGCGGATTAAAGAGTGTAATCCGGACTATATTATCTGTACTCATTTTTTACCTGCTGAAGTGCTTGGCAGAGCAAAAAGCGAGCGGAGAATAAACTGTTTTACGTCCAGCGTGATAACCGATTTCTCGGTACACTGGGTCTATATCCAGACACAGTTAGACCTGTTTTTTGTTGCCAATCACGATATGTCGCTGATTATGCACTTGCGCGGTGTCGGACGGGAAAAGATCTATATCACCGGCTGTCCTATTTTACCCGGTTTCTCTAAATCTTATTCCGACGAAGATAAAAAACGGTTGCGTGCTGAACTGGGGCTGCCGCATGATGCTAATTTGATAATGGTAATGATGGGCGGCGAAAATATTGGTCGTATTGCGCTTATCACCAGGACTTTGCTGGATAATTTCCCCGGAGTATCCGTTTTGGCAATGACCGGCAGAGATAAAAAACTGTATCAGCAAATAGAGAAAATTGAGAAGAAATATCCGGGCAGGGTTTTCCCTATCTCTTTTACTACACGGGTTAATGATTACATGGCCATCTGTTATCTGGTAGTTTCCAAACCGGGTGGAATAACGATATCAGAATGTCTGGCGATGAAGAAGCCTATTATTGTCATGGACCCGATTCCCGGGCATGAAGAAAAGAATGCGGCATATCTGGCCACTCACGGGCTGGCTGCTTTCTCTGAAAGCCTGACCGATCTTACCCTGATGGACGCCGAGCCAGGAGCTACCTGGATGCAGATGGTTTCGAATAACCACAGCATTTATGACCGGCATGATGCCGCCGGGAAAATTTTGAAAGTAGTTATTGAGTGGGAAGGCAATCCTCCTGTTCAAAATTGAAATTCCAATTGCACCGGACCGGATCCCTGTTCTGGAAAGCCGGAGACGGTGACGCCGAGCAGGCGGACTTTGCGCTGGCCGGCCTCGGTTTTTTTCAGCAGACTGACGGCGGTATTCCGGATAAAGTCATATTCATTAATCAGACAGGGAAGGGTGAGGCTGCGGGTAACCGTCTGGAAATCTTCGTAGCGCAGTTTCAGGGTGACTGTTCTGCCTGCGAGGCCTTCCTCTTTCAGCAGGGACTCCACTTCACGGGATAAATCTTCCAGGATTTTGATTATTTCAGGGATGCCGGAAATATCAATTTGCAGCGTGGTTTCCCGTCCGAGCGATTTGCGCGGAACATTAGTTTCAACTTCCCTGTCGTCAAAACCCCGTACGATATTGTAATAGTAGATGCCTGATTTGCCGAAATTTCTGATCAGTTCAGCCTGGTCAAAATTCTTTAAATCCAGGCCGTTATTGATGCCCAGCGCTTTCATCTTTCCGGCAGTTACTTTACCGACGCCGTAGAATTTGCCGATAGGCAGTTTTTCAAGAAAATCATTGGCCTTGTCAGGCGTAATCACAGTCAGCCCGTCAGGTTTGTTGATGTCGGACGCCACTTTTGCCAGGAACATGTTGAAAGATACTCCGGCAGAGGCGGTAAGCCCGGTTTCCCGGTGGATGCGTTCACGGATTTCCTGGGCCAGCAGCGTCGCGGAACGGCAATGTTGCTTGTTTTCAGTAACATCGAGAAAGGCTTCATCCACTGATACCGGTTCAACCAGATCGGTATAATCATAAAATATCTTCTGTATCTGAGCCGAAACGGCGGCATATTTTTCCATGTTCACCGGCAGAAAAATTCCTTGCGGACAGAGTTTCTTCGCCTGGCTGGCCGGCATTGCCGAATGTACGCCGAATTTTCTGGCCTCGTATGAACAGGTACTGACGACCCCGCGTTTCCCGGGATCGCCGCCGACGATCACCGGTTTGCCGCGCAGCGCCGGATTGTCGCGGATCTCGATTGAAGCGAAAAACGCATCCATATCAATATGTATGATTTTACGGATCTTCGTCATTTTTGAAGCCTGATAAAGTTTTATCTAATAATAATAATAAAGGCCGGGGCAAGCCGGCCTTGATTGAACAATTGAGAGAATTGAAATTACCGGCGTCCGCCGCCACCCATTCCGCCGGCTCTGCCGCCGCCAAATCCACCGCCACCCGTTCCGCCGCCGGAATAGGCCTGATGGAAATTGCCGACTCGCATTGATTGTCCGTAATTTCGCTGTCCGCCTCCCGCATTCGGGATGGCGCCGGGGCGTGATTCCTGCCGGTTTATCGATTGCTCATAAGCATTGATCCGGTTATCAAAATTATTGATATTGACGTTGGCGTTGTTGTATACCGGTTTCGGCACGGGGCGCGGCGTCGGTCTCGGATGCGGACGGTTATGATGATGCCAGTACCAGTTTACCGGATAATAGGAGCCGCCGACACAATAAGTATAGCCGTAACCGTCGTCCGGAGTATAGTTGAAATTATTATCAGCCGGTATTGGCTGAGTCTGCTGGCTGCTGTCTGTGCCGCCGCCGGATGCGTCTGCTGTTTGAGACGCATTGGCTGAAGCGCTGGAATTATCGGTGGCGGCAGCGTTATTGTCCTGATCCGGCGCGGGAATATCCTCCTGCGGCGGAGGGTTATTCTGAGTGTTCATGGACGCTGCATATTCTCCATAAATGTTCAGGTATTTATTGATAATATCCACTGAACGGTTGACGCTTTCGGTGAAAACCGGAATGCCGTTGACCTTCTGATATGTGGCCTGGGCGCCTGTCGGATAAATATATCCGGTCCAGACATCGTCCGGCGGCAGATTTACGCCATCCAGCAGCACTCTTTTGCTTTTAATCGGCTTCCCGGTGGTGACTTCCTGGACTTCCACTATGCAACCCTGCTGGATCGGACCGACTGATTTAATTTTCACTAAGCGGCGCAATGCAAAAACGGCATACCTCAAATCTGCCGGATTGATGTTGATGTCGGCGCCGGCAAGTTTCTGCTGGACTTCTTTTTTGATCGCCTCCAGACGGGTTTTTTCGGTGCCGGCAACATCTTCCATTTCCGAAGATGAGTATTGCTTGACTTTCGCATCAAACTGCCGGCTTGCCACCGGCGTATAACCAAACCGTTTCTGGATATCCGCCGGAAGGTTGGTGAACGCAAGTCCGCGCAGAATGTAATTGCCGCCGGCATCAGTATAGCCGATATCAATTCCGGAAGGGTTTACTCCCTCAATGGTGATATTTTTATAAACTGTGCCATCGACAGTCTGGATATCTTCCGCATAGGCAAGACAGGGAAACAACATGAGCCCGGTAAGCAGGAACAGCAGTTTTTTCATCTTTCCGCTCCGTCTGTTAAGGATTATTTTCGGTTTTCTCTCTGATCACTATATACTATTGACCGGAATTCCAATTAGTCAATAAAAAATAAACAGCGGTATTCCTTAATCTCAATAAAGCAAGTTTATTATTCCTGGTTATGCCCGGTTTCCGGTTTCTCTGCGGTGGTTTGATCCAGCTCGGTTGTTTTGCGGTGGTCCTGGTATACGGCATACTGAATCAGGCTCATGAACAGCAGCATCAGCATCGCCTGGGAGAGAATCACCATGTCGATTTTGTAATCACCCCAGAGCAGCGGCAGAACGCTGAGTCCGATGATCAGGGCCATCAGATGCACCATCTGGACGGCGCGTTTCCGGCTCATGCCCATTTTTACGAAACGGTGCGAAAGATGATTATGATCCCCGATGTATATGGGTTTGTGGTGGTAAAGCCGGATTACAACCACGGAAAAGGTGTCGAACAGCGGGATTGCCAGGATGAACAGCGGGATCAGGATTGGAAAACGGGTAAGTGAATAATCACGGGAGAAGTAAGTGACGCTGGCGCTCATTACCGCCAGCAGATACCCCAGCAGATGGCTGCCGGAATCGCCCATGAAGATAGTTGCCGGGGAGTGGTTGAAAAACCAGAATCCGACACAGATGCCGCAGGTAAGCGCTCCGAATACGGCGATAAAATATTGGCCGTTCATGGCGGCTACGGCGGTGAAAAGCGCCATTGCGATTGTAACTGTTCCCACCGCCAGCCCGTCCATGTTGTCAAAGAAATTGATGGCATTGATCAGCAGCATGATCCAGAACACCGAGATGCACCAGATGACGGCCGGGTTGTTGAAAAATACGCTTATTTTGATGCCGCCTAAAGAAACGGCGACGGCGGCAATGACAAACTGGCCGAGGAACTTGGTGCCGGCGTTGAGCGCAAATTTGTCATCGAGCAAGCCCAGCGCCGTGGCGAGAAATGCGCCTAGGCATATAAAAAACACTCTGCCTCCGACATAATTTACGCCGGAGATGTTATTGCCCAGGTCTTTGGAGACCGTTCCGGAATTGAACGCGTTAATTGCGACATAACCCAGAATGATCGCGAGAATCCACGCTGAAAACATTGCGGCGCCGCCCAGCAGCGGAGTAGCCTTGGCGTGTTTTTTGTGGTCTTCGCACTTGGGGCGGTCCATGAAATCAGTCTTTTCAGCGATTTTCTGAAAAACCGGAGTAAAGCCCAGCGACAGTACTGCACCAAGAAGAAACACAAACAAGTAAAGGTGCTGCCATAAAATCATTTAGATTCCTTCGTATTTGTTTTTACTTTCACATTGAAAAATGCGAAAGTTTCAGTATTCTTAAATCCATTAGTATTTCTACTATAGCAGATATTGTTTAATTTAAAAATAGAAGATTATAATTATGAGATCACAATATGTGTTCGGCCCGGTTGCTTCCAGGCGGCTCGGGATATCGCTCGGGATTGATCTGGTGCCGTCTAAAACCTGTTCGCTGAACTGCGTTTACTGCGAAGCCGGTGAAACCGATGCGCTTTTACTGGATCGCAGGGAATATGTTCCGATCGACGATGTTCTGACACAGCTCGAAAAGGTGCTGGAGTCAAACATTAAAATTGATTATCTGACTTTCTCCGGGGCCGGGGAGCCGACGCTGAATTCCGGGCTGGGACGGGTCGTTGATTTCATCAAGTCCCGCTATCCGCAGTATCCGGTCTGTCTGCTGACTAACGGAACCCTGCTGGGCGATCCGCAGTTGCAGCGGGAGATTGAAAAAGTTGACCTGGTGATTCCTTCGCTGGACGCATCCTCGCAGGAGGAGTTTGAAAAGATCAACCGCCCGGTTAAAGGACTGGATTTTGACTCATTATGCCGGGGGTTGTTCGAATATGGCCGGAAGCGCACTTCCAAAGTATGGCTGGAACTGTTTATTGTTCCCGGTGTAAATGATTCGGACGAGTCTATCGCGAGATTTGCCGGAATTGTCAAAGCCATTAATCCGGATAAAGTTCAATTGAATACTCTGGACCGTCCCGGCTGTGTTGACTGGATCAAGCCTTCTTCGCGCGAAAACACGCTGCGGTTTGTCCGGGCGCTGGAGCCGTTTGTGCCGGTGGAGGCCGTCGGCCCTTTCAGATACAAGAGCGCCGCGCTGCGGTCGGATGTCAGGCTTGAGGAATTTGATCAGAAGATAATGGATCTGGTGGGCCGCCGCCCCTGTACTGTTGACGATTTGCGGGTGGCCCTGGGCGCCGATGAGAAAACGGTGAAGGCGCATCTCGACATTCTGCTGCGTTCCGGCAGGATTCAATCCGAGCGGCAGCCACGTGGCGATTTCTTCAGTCTCGCCTGAAACCGCGGACACAACAGACACAACGGACATACAAGTCCATGCAGGCTGATAAATAAATGACAGTTAAAAAAGAAGAATTTGTGGTATGGGCCGGCTGCACCAGGGACAAGGTGCTGCACGATGGGCAGACTTTAACTCCGTCGGCCGGGTGGATTTTTGTGGAGAGCGGGGATGCCGGATTGACGCGCCGCCTAAAGGCCGACGGGGATTACTGGCTTATGGTGCATCGCCGCCGCAATCGCATTGAGGCAACCGGACTGTGGGTTTCCGCTGAAGCAGTGAAGGCGGTTAAGTCCAGGCTGGAAGCGGAACGCTCCGACCCGGCACATTTGAAAAAACTGGAAGCGGGTAAAAAATACCGCGAGTCGAAACAGGAAAAATATGAAGTTGAATTTCGCAGTGCGGTTTTGTCCTTTCTGGCATTTGCCGGAAAATGGTCCGCGTTTGCGGAAACGCTTGCCGATGCCGTGACGGTTCATGCCGTACCTGTCGGCAGCGGCACCGTCGCCAGAACGCTGCGGATTCCGCTGGAACGCCGGGCGGAAGCGGCGGTGATTGCCTGGATGCGTCATCAGACGACCGCGTATGACAATATGTCCATTGCCCGCATCAAAGGCGAACGCCGCGAAGTCCGCCGCAAACTTGCTGAACGTTCACGCCAGCTCCTGAGCAAATACCGTTCCGGCGAAGACGTTGATACAACGCTCTGCCCGTTGGCAAAAGTATTGAAATGATGTCATTCCTTCCGGCAAAAATCAACATGCTCATTGCTATTTTCCTTGGATTTGCCGTGATTACCGGCTTTGGGGCTCTTGTTAAATGGCGTACATGGTGTATTTTTTATTCATAAATTCAGAAATCAGAAAGGATTGTTATATGCATAAAAGTCTGTTGATCGCGGCGGCGCTGGCTGTCGTTTTTTTTGCCGGCTGCGCCAGAGAAGTGATTGTTCCCGAAGTGCTTCAGCAGACGGTGAACAGCAAAGTCTATACTAAATGCAATCTGTGGTATCAGAACCCGGAGAAAATGTCCTGCGTCAATATTCAGAAAGGCAAGTTCATCCCGTTCGGCTCTGAAATCGAGATTGTCGGCGCGACTGAGCGCAAGGTTGTCTTTAAAGACATGAATGGCATTCAGTATACGATCAAGTTTGATGATTCGCTGATGATGGTTCCGGTTGAAACTTACATCCGGCAGATTTTTACCTTGTCTGATAAAGCTGAACAGACCAAAGACCTGGACCCGGCAGTTGTCGGCAAGCTTGAAAAAGGCATCGTCACCGCCGGCATGAACCGGCGCGACGTTTTGCTGGCATACGGAACTCCGGCGGCATTCAGAACCCCGACGCTGGAAAACAGCACCTGGATTTACTGGGTTGATGATAATTCAACGATAAGAGTGGTTTTTCGTGCCGATAAAGTTAAAACTATCTTAAATTTTAATGACTGAAAAATAAATATCCGGAAGAGCAAAGAATCATGAGTAAAAAAGCAATTCTTGTTACAGGCGGCGGCGGTTTTATCGGTTCCCATCTGTGTGATCGTCTGCTTAAAGACGGTCATGACGTGATCTGCGTGGACAATTTTTACACCGGCTCGAAAGACAACATCCGCCATCTGCTTGCCCACCCTGATTTCGAACTTATCCGTCACGATATTACCATGCCGCTGTTTCTTGAGGTCGATGCCATATACAATCTGGCGTGTCCGGCGTCGCCGGTCCATTATCAGAACAATCCGATCCATACCACCAAGACCTGTGTGATGGGCGCGATCAACATGCTCGGGATTGCCCAGCGGCTTAAAATCCCGATACTTCAGTCTTCCACTTCGGAGGTGTACGGCAATCCGCTGGAGCACCCGCAGAAGGAGTCTTACTGGGGCAACGTCAATTGCATCGGCCTGCGCAGTTGCTACGATGAAGGCAAGCGTTGTGCGGAAACGCTGTTTTTTGACTACAACCGCCAATGCGGAGTTCAGATCAAAGTGGTGCGCATTTTCAACACTTACGGTCCGAGAATGCTGCCGAACGACGGGCGCGTGGTCAGTAATTTCATTGTCCAGGCACTGAGCAATCAGGACATTTCCATTTACGGCGACGGCTCCCAGACGAGAAGTTTCTGCTACGTTTCCGACCTGGTTGAAGGTCTGGTCAGAATGATGGATACGCCTTCGGAAATTACCGGTCCGATCAATCTCGGGAATCCCGGCGAGTTCACCATGCTGGAACTTGCCGATCTGGTGATCGAGATGACCGGTTCGAAATCCCGCAAGGTTTTCAAGCCGCTTCCCCAGGACGACCCGTCCAAGCGCAAACCCGATATAACACGGGCCGGTGAAGTTCTCGGCTGGAAACCGACCGTTCAGCTTCGTGAAGGGCTCCAGAGAACAATCGACTATTTTATTTCCAGAACGAAATGATTACTGAACTTTTTACTTTACAGGAAATCGCGCAGGCTTCCGGCGGGCAGTGGCACAAAAAACCGGCATCGCTGGTAAGCATTGCCGCAGTGAAGACAGACTCCCGCGAGGATTGCTCGAACGCGCTTTTCATCGCCTTGTCCGGTGAAAATTTTGACGCCCATGACTTTCTGCCGAAAGCGGTTGCCGCCGGGGCTGCGGCGCTGTGCATCAACCGGAAGTTTGCCGGCCGGCTCGACCCTGCCTGGCAGATCCCGGTGCTGCTGACTGATGACACGCTCCTGGCTTATCAGCAGCTTGGCGCGTTTCATAAAAATCGTCTGAAAGGGCTTAAAACCGTAGCGGTGACCGGCAGCATGGGCAAAACCAGCGTCAAGGAAATCATCCGCTCGATCCTGGTTGCCGCCGCCGGGCCTGATGCAGTCCATGCGACAGTCGGCAATACCAATAATCAGGTAGGAGTGCCTCAAAATCTGCTTGCGCTGACTGCTCAACATAAATATGCCGTAATCGAAATGGGAACGAATCATCACGGCGAAATAGAACCTTTGAGCCGGTGCACCCGCCCGGATGTCGCGGTTATAAATTCAATCGGCCCCTGTCATCTGGAGCATTTGCACGACCTGGACGGCGTTGCCAGGGAAAAATCGATGATTTTAGCGCATCTGAATCCCGCCGGAACGGCGGTTATTCCCGATGTTTCCAGCGGGATGCAGATTATTGAGGCGGCTGCCGCCGGATTCAACACAATGCGTTTTGGAACTACCGCGGCGGCGGACGTCAGGGCTGCCTACCTGGGCGGAAAACTGCACGGCAGCGCCCTTGAACTTACTTTCAAATGCCTGAATAACCAGTCCCGCCGCTTCGAGTGGCTGCTTTCCGGAGCCCATCAGGCCGCGAATGCCGCCGCCGGAGCATGCGCCGCGATTGCGCTGGGAATTGATCCCGACTGCATTGTTGCCGGACTGAAAAATTGCGTCCTGCCGGGCATGCGCATGAAAATCAGCGAGAAGAATGGCGTTACCTGGATCAATGACGCTTACAACGCCAATCCCGGCAGCATGCTGGCCGCGCTGCACTGGCTGAATGAATTTGCCGAGCAGGACAAGCTGGTACTGGTGCTGGGCGATATGCTTGAACTGGGCAATGCCTCGCATGATGAGCACAAAAAAGTCGCCGCCGCCGCGCTGAAATTATTCCCGCGGGCTGAATTTTTCTTCGTCGGCGGCGGAATGGCCGCCGCGCTGAGTGAACTCAGGCCGGTCGCGGCTGTCATTGTCTGTGAAGATTCCGCCGAGGCCGCGAAAAAAGTTGAAAGCGCCCTGATGCCTGGAAAGATGATTCTGCTTAAAGGTTCACGCGGGGTCCACCTGGAAAAGGTTGAACCGCAACTATGAAACCGGTAAATGAATATTTAGATTGTCTGAAACCCCTTGTCACCCATGTCCGGCTGGCTTCGGAACTGTTGATTTCCGGAGTTACCAATGATTCGAGAATGGTCGACAGAGGTTCGCTTTTCGTCGCCATCAAAGGCGCGGCTGCTGACGGTCACCGCTTTATTGAAACGGCGATTAAAAAAGGCGCTTCGGCCATAATTTATTCTTCAACGCTGGATAAATTCATTCCCGGCGTGGATTACATTCAGGTGAAAGACACATATTTCGCCTATGCCCTGGCGATGGAATGTTTTCTCCGGTTTCCCGCCCGCGAACTGACGCTGCACGGCATTACCGGAACTAAAGGCAAAACCACTACGGCGTTTGTGCTGGAAAAAATTATGACTGAAAGCGGCAGGCGCTGCGGTTTGATCACTACCGTCAAATACGCCGACGGCAGGAAAGTGCAGGAGGCGGCCAGGACCACGCCGGAAGCCGGCGAACTTCAGACATTGTTCCGGAACATGGCGGACAACGGCTGTACCGATGTGATCATGGAAGTGTCAAGCCACGGACTGGATCAGCACCGCACGGGCAGCGCCCGCTTTAAAACTGCGGTATTTACCAATCTCACCGGCGACCATCTTGACTATCACCTGAATATGGAGAACTATTATCAGGCGAAGAAACTGATGTTCACCGAATATCTGGCTGAAGACGGCGCGATGATTGTCAATACTGACGACCCTTACGGTGAGCGCCTGTTCAAAGAGTGCGGCGCCGGCCGCCGCGATTTGTCTTTCGGCAAAAAACAATCCTGCGCCTGTCAGATAAAGGATATTCAGCTTTCCTCGCTGGAAACAATCTTTACATTGCGTTTCGAAGGAAAGGATTTTAATTTCAGAACTAATTTAATTGGCGAACATAATATCTATAATCTCACCGGCGCTTTTCTCGCCGCGTATGTGTCCGGGCTTGACCCGGCAGAAATTGCCGCAACGATCGGAACCAGGATTAATATTCCCGGGCGGCTGCAGCAGTTTGTTTCCAGATCCGGCGTAAATTTCTTCGTGGACTACGCGCATACCGACGATGCGCTGGTGAAAGTGCTGACCATTTTAAAAACTATCGCCACCGGACGCATTATCACGGTTTTCGGGTGCGGCGGCGACCGGGACCGCACCAAGCGGCCGCGCATGGGGGCTGCCGCCGCGCAATATTCCGACATGGTGATTCTGACCAATGACAATCCGAGGACCGAAGACCCGCTGCGGATCATCGAAGAAATTAAACTCGGCATTCCGGAAGGCACGCTGTTCGTGGAACAGCCGGACCGCAGGCAGGCCATTCTGCTTGCCGCCGCCAGCGCCAGTCCCGGCGACATCGTGCTCGTTGCCGGCAAGGGCCACGAAAACTATCAGGAACAGAACGGCATCCACACTCACTTCGACGACCGCGAAGTTGTCGCCGAAATCTGCGTTTGCTGAAGACTGCAAAAAATGAACTATTCAAAATTGCCAGGCGGCTGTATCCTGATTTCTATCCTTTAAACGATATGAGAATATCCTGTTGCTGCTGAATCAATAAAAATTGCCTGATTTCTCAAAATGAGATTTGTTGTTTTCTGAACTCGGCTGGTGAATAGTTTGTTGTCTCCTTGAACGCTCTTGAGAAATGATATCTGTCTAAAAATCCAGTCTCCGTGGCGATATCGTCGAGACTTTTATTAGTCAGGTGCAGCAGGATTGATGCTTTTTCAATCCTTTTTCTGCGGGAATATTTCTGGGGGGTGATCCCGAGCTCCTTCGCGAACAACCTTATGAATCCGTTCACGGACATTCCCGCATTTTCAGCCAGTTCTTCGTTTGGCACAATTGTTGAGGTTTTTTTGTTGAGTGTATCCAGTGCCGCTTCGATTAATGGTGAACATCTTTTCAATCTTTTGAATTCGCTGTCTTTGATTTTTAGAAGCATGGAGCATACTACCGCGTGGGTTAACAAGCTCAGGTGGACAGAACTCAGTACGGCCTGGCTGGGAATAAGAGATCGAATCATTTCTATTTGCTTTATAACAATCTCGTCGGCCGGGAAGAAATAAATTTTCGATTTGATCTGATCGAAAGGTACTCCTGCGGTGAAATGAAGAAAAAAATGATTGAATGGCAATTTAAGTTCGGTGGAGAACAACGTCTCCGGCGCGATCAGACAGAATTCTGTCGGTTCCAGCCGGTGTTCAAAATAACTGGTGCTTATAATAGCTCCAGCAGTGTTGTTCCAGTATAAACACCAGTATGAGTTGAAAATATTTTTATAGTTCCACGTAGTTATCCCATAGCGATAATCACACCGCATGATTTTAATATCAGGATCATGACATTTATCCATGATAAATAGGCTCCTGTTTGAAATATACACAAAAACTTACATAATATCCATTTCATTTTATATCTTTCAAGCGTATAATCTATATAGTACATAAAATTTTATGAATTAATAACAAGGTACCGGATTAATTATGAATAATTCGATAAGCAAGCATGAATTCGATGGACGAATAGCAAATACACAAAAATTAATGTCAAATGATAAATTTGATGCTATCCTGGTATTTTCCACAGAGTCCGAGCCTGCCGGGGTGCGGTATTTTGCGGATTACTGGCCGAGTTTTGAAACTACCGGGGTATTGATTCCCAGGGAAGGGGCTCCGTCATTGCTGATCGGCCCGGAAAGCATGACTTACTCAAAAGCTCATTCCAGGCTGGAAAACATCATCCGGATGAAAGATTTCCGGGAATCGTCCCAGCCGGATTATCCGGGTTCGAAACTCGCCACCTGGCAGGATATACTGAGTCAGCACCGGATCGGCAAACTGGGTATTGCCGGATGGCACATGTTCCCTTATGCCATTATGAAGAATATTGCGGATGTCATCGGCCAGGATAATATTTCCGACGCCGATAATCTTATCCGGCAGGTTACGCTGAAAAAGAGCCCGGCGGAACAGGAATGTCTACGGCGTGCGGCTAAAATATCTGAGCTGGGATTTAAAGCGGTACTGGAGAATATCCGTCCCGGCATGACTGAAATCCAACTGGCCGGCATCGCCACAGCCGCCATGTTGGCTTCCGGCGCGGAAGCGACCGGGTATCCGATATGGTGCTGCAGCGGACCTAATTCGATTCAGGCGATCAGCCGTCCGACACATCGCAAAGTACAGACTGGAGAAATCATTCATTTCAGCGTCGGAGCCAAAGTAGATGGATACAGCGCCAGCCTGGGCCGTCCGATTGTGCTGGGCAAATGTCCGGAAGCAATAAAAAGTTTCCTGCAAGTCGGACTCGACGCTGAAAATATGACTATCGGACTGATGAAAGCCGGGACCCCTGCTTCGGATGTAGCCAGGGAAGTTCATGGCTTTATCACCGGAAAGGGTTTCGGCCATGCCATTCTCTACGGACCGGCGCACGGTTGCGGACAGATGGAATGCGAATTCCCGTTTGTTGAAACATCTTCAACGCTGGTGCTGGAGGAGAATATGACTTTCATGGTGGATATTTTTCTGGCGGAGAAAAATATGGGATTCCGCTGGGAAGATGGAATAATCATCAGGAATGGAGCGGCGGAAGAACTTTCATCATATAAGAGACAGTTGAACATTCTGGAGATCTGAAGATGATCATTGACATTCATGGACATCTTGGCAATATCAATCAGGCGCCGTTCTGGGCGGCAGATGCGAAAAAGCTGGAGGTATACTGCGACGAGGCCGGCGTTGATCTGCTTTGCCTGTCCTCGTCAAAGTCTTTGATGTATGATACCAGTGAAGGCAATGCTGAACTGGATGCGGCATTAAAGCAGTCCCGAAAACTGCTTGGCTATGTCGTGGTAAATCCGGTATTTCCGGAAACTGCTCAGGAATTGCATCTGCTGGAAGAGAATCCGAAGTTTTGCGGGGTAAAAATCCATCCGGACTATCACGGTTATGATCTTGCTTCGCCGTCGATAATAAAATTTCTTGACGGGATTGCAGATAAAGTAAAACTGATGCTGGTCCATGTCTCATGCATGCCAGGAACCGGTTTTGCCGATGCGGTCAGAGCGGCAAACTTCGCCAGGCGTCATCCGGAAACAAATTTTGTATTGGCGCACATGGCAGGAATCTACCAGAACGGGCACTATCCCTATTTCCCGAACCTTCAGGGCTGCGAAGAAGTTGCCGCGATGAAGCTGGAGAATGTCTATATTGATACAGCGCACTACCTGATGTATGTCTATCCCGGGGTAATGGCAAGAATGGTCGAACTGGCCGGAGCCGGCCATATCGTTTTCGGAACTGATGTTCCGCTGCAAGGACCGATGCAGATGAAATTTGCGATTGAAACCATTCAAGCTTTAAATATATCCAATTCCGATAAGGAAAAAATACTATGCGGCAATGCAAAAAAAATACTGAGTCTGAAATGAATCATCAGGAAGGTCATAAGACTTGGATAGTTCCTGACGGCTGGCTGCCGCCGGCCGGGGGCAGCGGCGATATGATTAATCACGAATCTCTGATGATTTTGAATACCGGCAGCAAAAAAGCGCAAATAACCATTGATATCTATTTCGATGACCGGGAACCGGTTCGTGATTTGCCGTTAACGGTCGAAGCGGAAAGAATCAGGGCAATACGTCTGGATTTGCCGGATGAACTTGGCTTTGAACTGCCGCGGACTACTCAGTATGCGTTGAGAGTAAAAAGTGATGTCAAAATCATTGTCCAGTACGGGCGCATGGATGTACGCCAGCCCAATCTGGCGTATTATGGAACTATGGCTTATCCGATACAATAAACATATAAAAAGCAAGAATCAACATGAAATTAAGAGACAAATTCTGGTTATGGGGGCAAAGCGCGGGCAGCCATCACTTCCATCAGGACAAAAACATGCCTAATGGCAATGTATATGACTTGCCTGGTACTAACGTGATGGAATCGGCGGAGGGCGGTAAATTCTTCGGGATTCCGAATTGCTGCCGGGTGGTGATGAGTTCAGGTCCGGTACCGCCGTTCGATGCGGAATCGGAAAAACTCAAAGACTTCAAGCAGGTCGTCTGGTCGGCAGTCGGAGCTGGCGGCGTGGCCCGCAACAGCGACGATAAAAGTGACATTGACGAAGTGATCCGGCAGGCCGGGAAATATCCGAATATTACCGGAGCCGTCCTTGATGACTTCTTTAAGTCCGTGGAAGGCTTCAATATCGGCGACTCAGTCGCCAGGCATACGGTCGGCAGTATCGCTTCCATTCGGGACAAACTGCATAACTTTCCTGGACGGAAACTCGATTTGTGGATGGTATGGTACTCCTATCAATTGGATTTTAAAGTCGCGGATTACATTTCATTATGCGATGTAATTACATTGTGGACGTGGAAAGGATCGGATCTGGCGATTCTTGATGAAAATATCAGGCGGTTTATAATTAAGACTCCCGGCAAGCGGCGTCTGGCCGGTTGTTATATGTGGAACTACGGCGAGTCCAGGCCTCTGACGAATAAACAAATGCAGGATCAGCTTGATTGTTATTATCGCTGGATTAAAGGAGGCGACATTGAAGGTATTGTGCTGTGTTCCAATTGCATCGCCGATATCGGATTGGAAGCTGTGGATATCACACGGCGCTGGCTCGACACCGTCGGGGATGATGAGATATAGAGTAGTCGCCCTTGACGCAAGTGAAAAAAGAGACTGCGGATTAATGCCTGAACCAGATAACCTAGATAACAAGCACCGAAGAATCACAAAATAGTTCGCGATGTCCTCCCCTCAATCTAAAAAACATTACGTGCAGCAATTTTGCTTGCAAATATCTTGCAAAGTATAATCTTATTAAGCTCACTATGCGGATATTTTGATCCGTCATAAAGAGGCATTGCATAAATTTAAATATTTATCAATAAAATTAAATAAAATTGTATAAAAAAGTTGACAAATGTTTTTTGAAGTACTATAGTATTTATATGATAACATTATTAGAACCAATTAATAAACGAAGTCAGGCTGTTATGGAACGACAGCGAGTGGCGGATATTTTGCAAAAAGCAATCCTGAACGGCACTTATCAGACAGGTATGGCGTTGCCTACAGAAACAGAGATGATGAAAGTTTACGGATTGAGTAGACACAATGTTCGTATGGCATTCGAGGTTTTACTGAAAGATAAGCTCATTAAAAGAACTCCGGGACGAGGTACAGTTGTTGCTGGTGCAATAGAGAATTCAAAATCTACAATGATAAGCTATGTACTGCAAAGTCCTCAGGACTGGCTGTGCGCCGGAGTAATGCAGGGATGTAATGATTTTTTTAGTGGCTCTGATTACCGTTTTGAGTTTGTACAATGTGGTGATTTGGCGGATGAATTTGATTCTTGCATTGATCGTCTCATAAATATGCCGCCAGCTGGCGCTGTAATAATGCCCTTGCCGTGGCACGACAATAATGAATGGGTTTTTAAATTAAAACAGGCGGGAATACCGTTTGTAACAGTTGACTCCTATCCCTTTGGCTGTAATTGTAGTTCGGTGGAAATGGACAATCGACTTGGCGGTTATCTGGCAGGCAAGCATTTTATAGAACAAGGTTACAAGAACCTGTTTTGGGTTGGATATGAGCAGGCAAGCAGCACTTATCGACTTCGCTTTGAGGGTTTTATGGATGCGGTCAAAGAATCGATTGAAAAAGTGAAAGTATGTATGCCGTTGCACTATAAATTAACGGCTAAAGCAGAGCGGGAGCATCTTCGTCCCTGGGAAGCATGTCAGGTTTTTTGGCGCGAAATGGTTACGCGATTGGATAAATCAATGTTTCCAGCAGGTGTATTTGCCGGTAGTGATATAGAAGCCTATGGAGTAATGCAGGCTTGTAAAGAGTTGGGTTTTGATATAGGCAAAACGGTTGGCGTAATAGGATTTGATGATCGTGATTTGGCGGTTATGGGTTCACCATTGCTTTCCTGCGTTCGTCAATCACCTGAAAAGATGGGGGCTGCCGCCGCCCAACTATTAAAAATACTAATTGAAGATAATGATTCAAAATGCCAGCATATTATGCTAAAAACAGAATTGATTTTAAGAGAATCAAGTATATTGAAACTAAAACCCCAAGGAGAAAAGATTAAAGGAGATATATTGCAAAATTAACAAGTTTAACAAGTTTAACAAGTTTAACAAAGGGAAAAAATTTAAAATGAAAACAAAAAGAATTTTTACACTTATTGAGCTCCTAATAGTAATCGCTATTATTGCAATTCTAGCTGGAATGTTACTGCCAGCTTTGAATAAAGCACGTGACAAAGCAAAAGCAATTTCTTGCATAAATAATTTAAAGCAACTTGGATTGACTAATTTTGTTTATGCAGGTGATTATAATGATTTCTTTGTAGGATACGATACCGGTCCTTCAAGTTATGATTCTTATTGGCACCGCTACACTGGACCTGATAATTATCATAATTTGGGAAGATTGTTCAGAGAAAATTATATTAAGAACCCTGCCATAATTTGTTGTCCGTCAGCACTTTACCCTGCCTGCCAATATAAACCGGCTGACTGGAAAAGAGCAACAGGTCCAGCAGCCATTGTGAGAGGCTACTATTATCATGGACGAAACGGCTGGGCGACTGGTACTGATAGAGACAAAGATGTTCGTTATAATAGAGTTAAAAACCTTGCTGGTAAAGCCGTTATTTTTGACCCTCCTTTTAATAGTATATTAGCAAATCATATAATAACGTTTAACGTATTTTATGGAGATGGTTCTGCTCATGCGGTAAAATGTTCCGGATGGTCAGCAATTGGTGATGCGTCACAAACAGGTTTTGATAAAATAATGAAGTACATGGACACTCATTAATTACAAAGTGTATTATAAGAGCTATGAAGATTAGCTTACTGCAAGTATTCTATATGTTGCTTAACATGCATTTTATATATTTAAACTATAATTTCTTCGCAAACTAGTGCCTGAACGAAAGCTATGAAATGCCTTGATTTTAAAGAGGTTATCAATGAACTTTGGGAGTGAAGATTTTTCAGTCCAAGTCATTTCTCTCTTAAAAAAGCAAAATTCATTCAATAAATGTACGGCATATTGAAGCAATTCAATAAATTTCTAAAATATTCGGGTCGACAGTTGAACGTTAACTCATTTTGAATAATAGAGTTAATGAGTTTTCGTTCAAGCACAAGCTAAAGAAAACTATAATATAATAATGGAGTAAATTATGAAGCTAAAATTATTAATATTGATATTAATTTCATTCGTTTATACAGTTCAGAGTAAAGAGATTTTTAAAAGTAATTTTTTGAATGATGACAATCTGAAGCAGTGGAAAATTATGAAATATACCAAAGGCGAAAAAACAGGCGAGGCGATGCCGGGACGCATGGTCAACAAACAGCGTCCAATGATCTTACTGTCTCCTGATAATAAGAGTTGGGGATTTGTTGAAAAAACTTTTTCAGGAACCGAATTACCTAAAGGAGAAAAAATAAGACTGACTGTTTATTTACAAACTAATAATTGTAAAAATGTAGATTTAATAATCTCAGACGGTGTAAGTTGGGGAGGAGATGTTAAACGATATAGCAAAAGACATCCAAAGGAAAATTTTGCATGGGAAAAAGTCGTGGCAATATTTGACCGTTCGGATACAAACAATTTAATCAGTGTTGCAATTGGGCTGGATTATAGGACAGAAGGCACCTGGGTAGCAATTGACACAGTAGTAGTAGAATGCGCTGATAAATTTACCGAGAATACAGAAAAAGACTCTTTGCCAGATTACAAAGTATGGCTCGAATCAAAAAAAATAGCAACATGGGTTTTGCCGAAAATTAATAAATGCTCTGAGGATTTAAAAACATATTTCGGTGCGGACGAAAATGCTATGAAAGCTTTTAATGGGGAGTTGCAGAACCTTAATAGAATAAAAAGCATAATTCAAAATGAAGAGTATATTTGCGCACAAGAGACAAAATATGTATTTAGTTCTGAACAATTAGGTTTTTTATGGAAAATATGTAACAGTTTAACATTTTTTAATGAGAATACTATTCTTACACCGGAAAACCAGACCATATATGAAATGAATGCTGCTCAGAACGCACAAGAGATGTGTATTATTATGTTGCGTAATAATTTCGATTCGATAAATCGTTTTAAAGTTAGTTTAAGTGGTAATATTGCTAAAAATACCAAATTATATAGTATGGAATATATTGATAAATCCCCAGACTGTATCCGTCCAATGACTAATGACAGTTTTATTACTTTAGGAAAGAGACAAACAGGTGGAATATTGATAATTTGTTCAACTCGCAATATTAATGCTGGAGAATATAAAGGAGTCGTCACTATAACGCCGTTTAATTCAGAACTAGCGGTGCAAGAAAAAAAAATTAAGCTAAAGGTTTATCCCGTTAAATTGCCGGATGAAATGCCAATTAACATCTTTCATTGGGATTATAATATAGCGTTAAAACCAGCATGGTTGGATTTTTTACTTGCGGGTAGAGTTAATACATTTCATATATCTAATTTGCCAGAACCTAAGGCACCGTATGATTTTTCCGCATTGAAAAAAGCAGTTACAAATATTCAAAATCAAAATAGAGGGCATCAATTCACATTAATTCTAGAATCATGGTTTGTTCGTGAAAGAGGCGGTTGGAAAAATGAATATATCCCATGGCTGAATGCATTGACTGTTGTTATGGCAGAGCTAGGATTGAAATATGATAATTGGTATCTCGAAGTATATGATGAAACTCTTTCTCCTGAATTTTTAACTACTGCAAAAGCAATTAAAAAAATAAATCCTAAAATTAGGATATTTTCAGATTGTATTGTTAAAGATAGTAATGTAATAGATAATTTTACTCCATATGTGGATATGTGGAGTCCTTATGTTAAGCATTTGCCACCTGAAACAAATGAGTATGTAAAGTCACTTGAAAGAATGCAGGCAAGTAAACTGCCTCTATGGACATATAATTGTGATTCCCAACCATCGCAAGAATTATCCTTGTATCGCATTCAGCCTTGGATCGCACGAATGCATAATTTGGATGGGTGTGCATATTGGACAGCAAAAAGCTGTGAAGAGCGTCCGGCTGGTAAATTTAATTACGGGATGACATATACGGATGACAATGGGAACCCATTGGCGAGTCGCCGATGGGAAGAGTGGAAAAGTGGTTTGGAGGATTATCTTTTACTTTATGTTGCGGATCAGAAAGCAACAAAGATTGGTGATAAAGAACTCAAGCAAAAAGTTAAATTAGCAATTTCAGAAACGATTGCTAATCGTAGTTCCCCAAAACTTGGATTGGTAATTAATAAATGGAAAGAAATCTTACTTGATAGTTTAAGTAAATAACGTCGTACTCAAGTTTGTCAGCGCCGATTGAAAATTGCGCTTATCCTCGAAAGCTGGACAACTTGCATAAGTGTAAAAGACTCTTAATTTAAAACTAAAAATAAGGAGCTAAGTTGGTTTTCAATTGAGCTTCAGCGCAGATGCATCACTCAGGATTTTAAATATAATTTGCATGTATAATATAATTAGTATCTGAGACATATAATCAATATTGGAGATATAAATTGAAGAAATCACCCAAAGTGGCAGTCATCGGCGCCGGCAGTTACTTCTTCGGCAAACCGGTAATATGGAAGATGGTTAACAGCGAATATCTGTGTCATGGCACCCTGGTGCTGGTGGATACCAATCCCGCGGCGCTTGATACAATGATGAAGCTTGCCCGGCGTGCCATAGACGCAACCGGAGTTCCGACGAAACTGATTGGCTCCGTTGACCGCAAGGAAGTACTGAATGACGCTGATTTCGTGGTTTTGACTTTTTCCGAACGCAACGCCCACTATCGCGGCGTTGACACTCGGATTGCTGGCAAATATGGCGTTACTATGTGTTCGTCCGACACCATTGGCCCCGGGGGGATATTCCGTGCATTAAGGGAAATTCCGCATGTTCTGGACGTTGTCGAAGACATCAGGAAACTTGCTCCCAATGCCTGGGTTATCAATTTTATTAACCCTTCCTCTGTGCTTGGAATAGCGTTGATGCGTTATGCGCCTGACATTAAGAGTTTCGCACTGTGCGACGGGAATCATCTGCCGCATTCCAGATTGAATTACATGAAGTTTGCCGGAGTCCTGCCTGAAGACGCTGTATCCATTCCACCGGAACTTGACGCAAGATTCGACATCAAAATAGCCGGAGTCAACCATTGCACCTGGGTGACGAAATGTACTTTCAACAGAAAGGATATGATGCCGGCCTGGCGGGAAAATCTTGCAAAACATGCTGCCGCGGAATGGGAGACAGAGCCCAGTCCGAAAGCCAAGCCGCGTCTGAATATGAATTATGCGCTGCAATTGTTCGATATTTACGGGGCTTATCCGACAGCACCCAGCCATACTAAAGAATATGTTCCTTTTTTTCAAGGGTACGGTGTAACGCCGAACGAACCGGAGCCGATTATCCTGTTCGACGCTTACAATCGCGCAAATGAAATGAAAGCGGCCTGGGAGAAGACCGAAAAGCTGGCAAACGGCGAAACCCCGATTGATGAATTTCTTAAGATGGATCATGGCGACCATGCAACCGATATCATTGAAAGCATGTGCGGTGATTTGAAGAAGCCGTTCTTCATTAACAGTCCCAATCGCGGAGCAGTAACCAATATGCCTGACGACGCATTACTGGAACTGGAATGTGAAGTGGATATGAATGGCATACGCCCGAAGCCTTTCGGGGAAATGCCGCGCGGACTGCTTGGTTTGCAGATGCAGGTACTCGACTCGCATGAACTGACGGCGGAGGCCGCCGTCACCTGCGACCGCAAAACCCTGTTGAAAGCCATGTGTACCGACCCTATTATTAATAACATCGGCGATGCCAGAAACATCATGAATGAGTTGCTGGAACTGGAACGGGACGTCCTGCCTGTCAAATGGTATGCCACATAGAAAAACTGCAAACCAGCTTTTTTAGATAAATTACGCCATGTTTCAAAAAGGTTTAAAGGAGGTTCAAAGAAGATGATGAAACATGAACAACTAAACCGTCGGGGTCCTATTCCAGGCAGTCCGGGAAAAAACGACCTTTTTTCGTAATTCCATCCCGGCGGCAGAAAAATGGCGAACCATAGTCGAATATCAGGCTCCGGTTCGGTAGATAGATTCAAAAAACAGGAAAACTTTAGCTTTGTTAATGATTTTTCAACATAAAATTGAAGAAAGTTCAAAGAAGATGATGAAACATGAACAACAAAACAGTAGACCTGAAAAAAATGGAATTTTTTTAGGGGGAGCAACTTTTGGAGACTAAACTTTTACAAACTGATGAGAAAGAAATGGTGAATATGAAATTTCTATTGACGCTTTTTCTCTGACGCAAGTATTTCTCGGTGCATTTTCGCCGCTGTGTTCGCTGGTAAGAGGATACCACCTAAAAAAAGAACACTGTCTCCAGTCAGCGTTGCTGTGTCTACCCTGTCGTAAAATTACGACAGGGAACCAAAGACGGACTATGGCACTTCACATACCATGCCCGGTTGAAATGTTTATTGTCTTATACCGGTAACCGGAACAGCGACGACAGATAACCAGTAAAGACTTCATTCGTAGATACTCCGATCAGTGACCGCATGATTTGGAAAAGTCTACTCAAAATCGCGAACCGGCAAATTCAAATGGCGAAATTCACGGAATCCGGGTTATTTCTTTTTTTAATCGGGTTGGTTATTGACATATAATAAAAACCGGTATATAATTATTTCTCAATTTGAATTTTAATATAAGGCAATAAAAAATGAAAGTTCTCCTGCATGTAAATTATTATGAAGGCGCCGGGAAGATCGATACGCTTTTCGATCTTGCCAAAATCAACGGCTGCGACGGCGTCGAACTGCGCCAAAAATACCGTTTCCCGGATATGGATCAGCGCCAGTACCAGGATAAAGTCGAGAGCCTGAAGCAGAAATATCCGGAAATGGAGATTACTTTCGGCTGTATGGTTGATTTTACCGGCGGTACGGCAGAGGAAGTTAAGCAGCAGAATGATGTACTGTTTGGTTTTATGGATTGGGCTTCATGCAAGTGCGGTACTCCGGTTATGAATATGTTCACCGGCCCCATGATACGTAAAGATGTTGATTATACCGAATTTCAGCTTAACGGCAGCGGCATGGCGACTGAAGAGCATTATCAAAAAGCCGCGCAAGGCCTGCGCATAGTCGGCGACAAAGCCGCATCGCTAAGGATGCTGATGGCGCTGGAAACTCATAACGGTTATCTGCACGACCTGGCCAAACCATGTAAAAAGCTGATGGAAATGACCGCGCATGAGAGTATCGGCATCAATTATGACCACGGCAATATTATTCTCAACAGCAACGGCGAATCAATCGCGGATGTATTCCCGCTGCTTGAAGGAAAAATCTATTACGCCCACTTGAAGAATCTGCTGACATTTAAAAACAGCTATCAGGTTACTCATCTGGACGCCGGCTATATTGACACCATGGAAGTTGTCAGCGGCCTCAAAAACAATCTGAAATCAGGCATGGTTGCAATCGAATATCCGTGTCCTGGCGACGGTATTATTGCCGCCAGACGCGACATGGAATACATGCGCTTCATCAAGAACTGGCTGAAGATCAGTTAATCTGATTGCGCCTGTAAATCGTACAGTTTACTGCTCAAAAAAAACAGCGCCGGGAATTAAACCGGCGCTGTTAGTGTTTTGCGGGGTGGGGCAGGGGATTAATCCTGCCGCGCAACACGTTTGATATCGGGGATGAATTACATCATGCCGCCCATACCGCCCATGCCGCCCATTCCGCCCATACCGCCCATTCCGCCGCCCATTCCGCCTGCGGGAGCTGCATCCTTTTCCTTGATGTCTGTGATCAGACATTCAGTGGTCAGGAGGAGTCCGGAGATGGAAGCTGCGTTCTGGAGAGCAGAACGAGTTACCTTGGTCGGATCGATGATGCCGCACTTCAGCATGTCAACATACTGTCCGGTGGCAACGTCGAAACCTTCGTTGTTCTTCATTTCGCCGACAGTCTTGACGACGATGCTGCCTTCGTAGCCGCCGTTGGCGGCGAGCTGACGGAGGGGTTCTTCGATGGCGCGTTCGACGATATTCTTGCCGATGGCTTCATCGCCGGTGAGCTTCATGTCTTTGAGGGCTTTGCCGGCACGGATGAGGGCGACGCCGCCTCCGGGGACAATACCTTCTTCGACAGCGGCGCGTGTGGCATGCAGAGCATCTTCGACGCGGGCTTTCTTTTCTTTCATTTCAGTTTCGGTAGCTGCGCCGACGTTGATGACGGCTACGCCGCCAGCGAGTTTGGCCAGACGTTCCTGGAGTTTTTCGCGGTCGTAATCGGAAGTGGTTTCTTCAATTTCCTTGCGGATCTGATTGACACGGCCGATGATCGCGCTCTGAGTGCCGCCGCCTTCGACAATGGTGGTGTTTTCCTTGTCAATGGTGACGCGTTTGGCTCTGCCGAGCTGGGCAGTGGTGACGCTTTCCAGTTTGATGCCGAGATCTTCGGTGATGCAGGTGCCGCCGGTCAGGATAGCGATATCCTGCAGCATGGCTTTACGGCGGTCGCCGAATCCTGGGGCCTTGACGGCACAGACGTTCAGCGTGCCGCGCATTTTGTTGATGACCAGGGTTGCGAGGGCTTCGCCTTCAACATCTTCAGCGATGATGAGCAGCGGTTTGCCTTCTTTGGCAACCATCTGGAGCAGCGGAAGCATATCGTTGAGATTGCTGATCTTCTTTTCATAGATGAGCATATAGCAGTCTTCGAGCAGGGCTTCCATATCTTCGGTGTTGGTCACGAAGTAGGGGGACAGATAGCCTTTGTCGAACTGCATGCCTTCGACAACGTCGAGGGTGGTTTCGATGGTTTTGGCTTCTTCAACAGTGATGGTGCCGTCTTTGCCGACTTTGTCCATGGCTTCGGCGATGATTTCGCCGATGGTGGTGTCGCCGTTGGCGGAGATGGTGGCAACCTGGGCAACCTGTTCGCGGTCGCCGACTGATTTGGTCAGCTTGGTGAGTCTTTCGACGATGACTTCAACAGCTTTGTCGATGCCGCGTTTCAGTTCCATCGGATTGGCGCCGGCGGTGACGTTCTTCAGGCCTTCGCGATAGATGGCTTCGGCAAGCACCGTGGCGGTAGTGGTACCGTCACCGGCGATGTCGGAGGTCTTGCTGGCAACTTCCTTGACCATCTGGGCGCCCATGTTGGCATAGGGGCATTCCAGTTCGATTTCCTTGGCGACGGTGACGCCGTCCTTGGTTACGGTCGGGGAACCGAATTTCTTATCGATAACGACATTGCGGCCCTTGGGTCCGAGAGTGGCCTTGACCGCTCTGCTGAGCTGCTGCACGCCGGACAAAATCTGGCGGCGGGCTTCTTCGCCGAATAACAGTTGCTTAGGCATAATTTAAATCTCCTGTTTGTTTATTGATTGCTGGTTAAGAATTAGCCGATGATCGCGAGGATATCGTCCGCGCTGACAATCTTGTATTCTTTGTCGTTGTACTTGACTTCGGTGCCGCCGTACTTGCTGGTAAGAACGAGATCGCCGACTTTTACGTCCAGTGCGATTTTCTTGCCTTTGTCATCGGTCTTGCCGGTGCCGACTGCGACAACCACATATTCCTGCGGTTTTTCTTTCGCGCTGTCCGGGATTACGATTCCACCTTTGATCTGCTCTGCCGCGCCTTCTTCGATTTCGAGGAGGACACGATCACCTAACGGTCTGATTTTGACTTTCGCCATTTTGGGATCTCCTTTGTTTTGGTTAAAGGTTTTTTAATTAGGAAAGATAATAATTACAGCCGGGATACATGACATATTCCGGCTGTTTTTAATTAATGCTTATTTGCCGTCATCCACTACTTCCGCGTCAACGATGTTATCGTCGCCGGACTTACTGGAACCTGACTGTGACTGCTGCTGGCCTCCCGCCTGCTGCTGGCCGCCGTCCTGCTGACCGCCCTGCTGCTGATTCTGCTGAGTATGGGAGTAGATTTCCTGCCCGAACTTCATCAGATGCTGCTCAATGTCATTCATGGTGGCCTTCATGCCTTCGGTATCGTCGGCCTCAAGCTGTTTCTTGAGTTTCTCGATGCCGTCAATGACCGGCTGCTTGATTTCCTGAGTCAGTTTATCGCCATATTCCTTGAGCTGCTTTTCGGTCTGATAGACCATCGAATCAGCGCGGTTCCTGATCTCGATCTTTTCCTTGAGCGCTTTGTCTTCGCCGGCATGGGTTTTGGCTTCATTGACCATCTTTTCGATTTCCTGGTCATTCAACCCGGAACTCGCGGTAATGGTGATCTTCTGTTCCTTGCCGGTGCCGAGGTCCTTGGCGGTCACGTGCAGGATGCCGTTGGCGTCAATGTCGAAAATAACTTCGATCTGCGGAACGCCGCGCGGCGCTGACGGAATGCCGTCCAGCCGGAAGCGTCCGATGCTCTTGTTGTCGCGGGCCATTTCGCGTTCGCCCTGCAGGACGTGAATGTCCACAGACGGCTGATTGTCGGCCGCGGTGCTGAAAATCTCACTTTTCCGGGTCGGAATCGTGGTATTGCGTTCGATCAGGCGGGTGGAGACGCCGCCGAGGGTTTCGATTCCGAGCGAAAGCGGAGTCACGTCCAGCAGAACAACGTCGGAGACGGTCCCGCCGAGCACGCCGCCCTGGATTGCCGCGCCGACAGCGACTACTTCGTCCGGATTGACGCCCTTATGCGGTTCCCGGTTGAAAATAGCTTTGGCTTTGTCGGAAATCTTCGGCATTCTGGTCATGCCGCCGACCAGAATCACTTCATTGATCTGCGACACGTTGACGCCGGCGTCCTTTATGCAGGAGTTGCACGGGTTGACGGTGCGTTCAATCAGGCTGTCGGTCAGTTTTTCCAGTTCGGAACGGGTCAGCGTCCGGTTCATGTGCAGCGGACCGTTCTGGTTCATGGTGATGAACGGCAGATTGATGTCGGTGGACATGCTGGATGAAAGTTCGCATTTGGCTTTTTCAGCGGCTTCTTTCAGACGCTGCAAAGACTGCGGATCTTTGCGCAGATCCACGCCGTTTTCCTTCTGGAATTCATCCGCCAGAGAGTTCATCACAATCTGGTCGAGGTCGTCCCCGCCGAGATGGGTGTCGCCGTTGGTGGCTTTCACTTCGAACACGCCTTCCCCGATGTCGAGGATGGAGATGTCGAATGTGCCGCCGCCGAAGTCATATACGGCAACCGTTTCTTCGGCTTTCTTGTCCAGGCCGTAAGCCAGCGAGGCCGCGGTCGGTTCGTTGATGATTCTGAGAACTTCAAGACCGGCGATCTTGCCGGCGTCCTTGGTGGCCTGGCGCTGGCTGTCGTTGAAATAAGCCGGAACGGTAATTACCGCCTGCTTGATTTCTTCGCCCAGGTAGGCTTCCGCGTCGGTTTTCAGTTTCTGAAGAATCATCGCTGAAACTTCCGGCGGAGAATATGTGCGGTCGCCAATCTTGACATGGGCGTCGCCGTTTTTTGCTTCCACAACTTCGTATGGAACCAGGTCTCTTTCGCGTCCCACTTCAGTAAATTTACGTCCCATAAAACGCTTGATTGAGAAAACAGTGTTCTTGGGGTTGGTGATGGCCTGGCGTTTAGCCGTCTGGCCGACAAGTCTTTCACCGCTTTTGGTGAAAGCTACGATTGACGGAGTTGTCCTGTTACCCTCGGCATTGGGGATAACGTTTGCTTCTCCGTGTTCCATAACAGCCATACAACTGTTGGTGGTACCTAAGTCAATACCTAAAATCTTAGCCATGATCAATGTCTCCTTTTAGAGTTACTTAAAATAAAAATCTTAAGTGACTGTTTAGCAACCGGTATGCCAATATAATTAATAATACGGATTAATTCTTTGATGGTTAATTACTTATATATATTTACGCGGTAATTGACGGGCAGGATTGCAGCATCGGGAGAGTATCGTATCGCGACATTGTGACAATTTGGCGCACTGCCGTTGTCTCAACGGCACACTTACTTGCGACAGCGGTAGACGAATGCCGGCGGCAGATTGCTCCAGATCACGCGGGACGTTTCCACCGAGGAAAAACTTTCCGAGAGAAATTTACGGAAGCGTCTGGCGGACGGGATGAACACCCCCTGGATGTAGGCAAAAGTGGTAAAGTATCCGCCTTCGTTCAAATTTTCCAGAACCGGGTGCATGATCTCCCGCTGCAGGCTGTGCGGGAAAGAGGCCCACGGCAGGCCGGAGATAATGGTATCGACTTTGTTCATGCCGTGTTTCTTGATGATCTTTCCCATATTTGAGGCGCTGTCGTTAAAAATCTTCACATTGGGAAAGCGGTGTTTGAATTCTTCATAGATGGCCGGGTCGAGTTCAATTGCGAAAAATTCCGAGCCCGGCCGGATGGATTCCAGGATGACGTTGGTTATTGCGCCGGTGCCCGGCCCGAGTTCGACAACGCTCCGCGACCAGGAAATATTTATATCCGCAACCATTTCCCTGGACAACGCCGGAGAGCTTGAACAAAGCGCTCCGATGCCGGTCGGGTTCTTTATAAATTGTTTGAAAATCAAATTCTTTTTCACTCTCGCTCTCCGTTCACATATTCTCAAAAGTTGGAAAACATAATTTCATGTTCATAAGCTTCAAACCTGGCCGGAGGAACATCCTCCCTGAAATCGCCGCGCATGATGAAAATCAACTTGCCCGGCGGAGCTTTTTTGATCATTTCGCCAATTTGCCGCTTGCTGATAATCCGGTCTTTCGCATCCGGATACTTTAACCCGTATTCAAGCTCTCCGCCATGAGTAAAAAACAATAATCCGGATTTTCGGAATTCCCAGGCGGCGGCATGCATCACATTCGGATGCGCCACGACAATTGAATCCGGCTTGACCCGGTCGCTGAACTTTGACAGATACAGCCCCTGGGCCTTGCCGGCAAGCATCGCTGACGGCGCAACATAATTGGAAAGGAAAATTATAAACAGCGGACTGAACATGAAAAACGCCAGTTTCAGCCGGTATTTCGGACTTTGCCAGGCGGCATAAAAGCCGATCCCCCAGATCAATGCCGCCAATACCGCCAGAGCCCATTTCCACAACTCGGACGGAGAATACAACTCAGGAAATAATTTGCAGTTGGCCAGCATCTGATACAGCGTGAAGCCGGCCGCGCCGGCAAGCATTGCCCAGGTCAGGAAACCGCAGACGCCGTTGAACATTTTAGAACAGCCGGTGCGGAAATAGGCGATCATGGCCACCGCCAGGATTATCGCCAGCGGCGCGAAACACGGCAGAATGTAAGTGGCCAGTTTGCCGCTGGAGACGGAAAAGAACAGAAAAGGGAACACCAGCCAGCAGATGGCATAGCGCATCAGCGGCCGGGACGACATCTGACGGAAGTTCTTGCGCAGGCTGATAAACGCGCACGGCAGCAGCAGCGCCCAGGGCAGAGCTCCGATCAGCAGGACTGGAACGTACAGCCAGAACGGCTCCGGATGCTGCGTGGCATTTTTCCCTAAAAGACGCTGCACATGCTCAACCCAGAAGAAATAATGCCAGTAATCGCTTTCCCGGAAGTGAATCATCAGCGCCCACGGCAGGACGACCAGCAGCGCGGTCAGTATGGGAATCCACGGCAGGACAAACAGTTCCTTCCAGCGCTTTTCCCAGAACATATAGGGAACAATCGCCGCGACCGGAACCGCGAAGGCCAGAAATCCTTTGGTCAGGAAAGCCAGTCCGCAGAAAATGCCGAACATGGCAAGCGCCAGCACCTTGAACCGGCTCCATTTTTCTTCGGACGCCGCGAAAAAGAAAGACACCAGCGCGCCGTTGAGGAACATGGTGGTGGGACTGTCGAGCACGGCGAAGGTTCCGACGAAATATACCAGCCCGCAGGTCAGGAAAATCCCGGCGGACAGCCAGGCGGTTTCATCGTCTCTCGTAAACCGCCATACCAGCAGCCATATCAGCAGCGCGGAAAGTCCCGCCGAAATTGCGGAGGACAGCCGGACGGCAAAGGCGTTTTCGCCGAACACGGAGATTGATATCGCGTTCAGCCAGTAACCCATTACCGGTTTTTCAAAGTATCTGACATTGACCAGCCGGGGCGTGATCCAGTCGCCGCTCTCAATCATTTCACGGGATATTTCCGCATAGCGGTATTCGTCCGGCGTGATCAGCGGCCTGCCGCCCAGCGGTATTATATATATTGCAACATAAAGTATGAACAGCGCGATAAGGTATTTTTTCATCCGTTACCTGTACTCCTGAAAAAGAATTTTCTTTTCAATCACGCTGTCGGGAGACGCCGGCAATTCCTTGATCAGTCTTGGCGATTCCACGATAATCAGGATTTTCGGACGCGGCGCCGACTGCACCTTCGCTTCGAAATCCTCCCTGCTCAGCAGACGGTGAGCCGAATCCGGTTTACTGACGCCATATTCCAGTTCGCCCGCCTTGCTGTAAATGTAAACATCGTCCCGCTTATAATACCAGCAGATCGAGGTGAGCAGATTTTTATAGGAAACCAGCATCGTGTCCGGAGTCACCCGGCCGGCATGCTTCATCAGGACGCGTTCGGGAGCTTTCAGGTCCAGCACCAGGTTTGGAACCGCCGCGTTCCAGGCGAAGAAACAGCCCAGCGGCCCCAGCGCGAAACAGACGATTTTCTTTTGCAGGTCTCTGGCTCTGATTGCCGTCCACAGCAGACTGCACCATAGCGCAACCGCCGCGATCACCAGCGTAAATTTGAATAATTCGTCATTCCCGTATATGCCGTTAAAGTTTTTGATCTTAATCATGCCGGTTGAGAAAGCAGCCTGGGCGATGATCAGGATGACGGCGGCGGACGCCAGGACTGCCAGCAGAATTTTCAGGGTAAGATCTATTCTGCCGGGTTTGTTCCGCGCCATGAAATTATCCAGACCGTATGCGATCAGAATGGCGATCGGCGGAAAACAGGGCAGCACATAGGTGGCCAGTTTGCCGCTGGAGGCGGAGAAGAACAGAAAGGGAAACACCAGCCAGCAGGCGGCATAGCGCATCAGCGGCTGTTTAAAGGCTTCGGCACAGCGCTCTTTGTAGCCGGAAATAACGGACTGGAGCAGAAACAGCCAGGGGATTGAGCCCGCGATTATCACCGGAATGAAAAACCAGAACGGCGCCGGATGCTGCGATTCCTCTTTCTGCAGGAAACGCTGAACGTGTTCCACCCAGAAAAAATAATTCCAGAAATCATTGTCCCGGAAATGGATCATCAGCGACCAGGGCAGGGCGGTGGCGATTACCGCCAGCGCCGGTATCCACGGCAGTATAAACAGCTCTTTCCAGCGCTTTTCCCAGATCAGGAACGGCCCGATGATGATTGCCGGAACGACGAACGCCAGAAATCCTTTAGTCAGAAATGCCAGGCCGCAGAAGAAACCGAACAGCAGCAGAGCGGCGACTTTCCTGGCGTTCCACTGTTTTTCCATATACGCGAAAAAGAATCCGGCCATCCCGGCGGTCAGGAAAAATGAAGTCGGCCCGTCCAGCACCGCGAACGTGCCGATCCCGTAAACCAGGATGCTGGACAGAAAGATGACGGTCCCCCATAACGCCATGGAGTCCCCCGCAAACTTCTTCAGCAGCATGAACAGCGCCAGCGCGGCCAGTCCGGCTGCCAGCGCGGACGCGAATCTGACGGCAAAGTTGTTTTCGCCGAACAGTTTAAGCGAGGCCGCGTTGAGCCAGTGCCCCATGATGGGTTTTTCAAAATAGCGCAGATTATTGACTTTAGGCACGACCCAGTCGTTATGCACGATGAGTTCACGGGCGATTTCCGCATAGCGCGGCTCGTCGGGCGTGAACAGCGGTCTCAAGCCCAGCGGCACTATATACAATATAATAAACAGTCCGATTATCAGTAAATATATTCTTCTCATAACGTGATATTAAACTCTTCCACAGTAATTGTCAATAAATAAAAAAAATCATGATACAATAGCAATTCTCAGGAAATAAGCAAAGTTGATATGAAATTTAAACTAGGAAAAAGTCTGTGAAGATGGCATGTTTCAAAAGTTCGTTGACACTTTTATGTCATAACGCTCTGATAAAATAAAATAAAATAGAGGTAATTTCAAAAGTTTGAATTAGGACTTTGAAAAATGCGGAAATAAGTTCATTTTATGCTCAAACACAACTAAGAGGTAAAAATGAATCATCTCCGCAGCACATATATTACTATAGA
>Ga0172379_10000521_pt1 | contig 94931 bp, 101 predicted proteins | sample GrowelOW334metaG_FD_119756 | JGI IMG/M metagenome (GOLD analysis project Ga0172379, IMG submission 119756) | Groundwater microbial communities from an aquifer near a municipal landfill in Southern Ontario, Canada - Groundwater well OW334 metaG | ecosystem: Environmental > Aquatic > Deep...
AAAATATGGAAAAAGAAAAAAGAAGTGCTGAAAAAATTGAAACAGACATTCCATTAGAAATGTATGAAATTTCGGGACAAGATCCAATTACCGAACATTCTTTTAATAGGTATCGCGAATGCCAAAAAGAAGACAAGGCTATTGAAGAAGAAGCAGAAATAGAAAAAATAGAAAAATCAATGTGTGAAATAAATAATAAAATTAGAGCAATTCCCGAAGAAAAGCGCAGTAAATTGATTAGAGAAGGTCTTAATCATCTAAGTCCTAGAGTCCAAAGAGTTTATTCAGAAATGATTTGGCTTGCGCCGGAAAAAGAACAAGCTTCTTTAAGGGGTATGTTTTTACAGAAAATAATAGAGGGGTTAAAAAATGAAGATGCCCGAACTCGGAAATTGTGTGCAGAGGCAATTATCTTTAGTCAAATTCTTTATTCAGATCGTGTATTATTAATTAAAGAAGGGTTTAGTTGTCCAGATATTGAAGTGCAAAGGATAGTCGGAAATATGATCTTTGAGGCGCCAGAAGAAGAACAAGAATCTCTTGGAAAACTAGCTCTTGAGAAAATTAAAGAAGGTCTTGAAAACCCAGACATTAAAGTTCAAAAAACCGCGATGACAATGACTTGGTTTGTTCCGCTGGCAGAAAGAACAGCTCTAGTCAGAGAAGGATTAAGTCATAAAAATATTGAAGTGCAAAAGGTAGCCGTAGAAATGATTAAATTTGTACCAAAGCAAGACGCGGTATCATTAATTAAAGAAGCTCTTGACAATCAAAATGTTGAAATATGGGGTGCTGTTATTCAAGGAATAAAACATGTGCCAATAGAAGAGAGAGAGGCTCTTTGGCAAATGTTTTCTCAAAAAATTAAAGAAGGACTTAATAGTCATGATTCTCAAGTTCAAGAAGTAGTCGCAGATATAATCTATATGGTGCCTGAAAGAAAAAGAGTAATTTTCATCGAAGATGCTCTTAATCATCCAAATCCTGAAGTCGGAATAATAGTTACGGGGAAATTTTGGTCTGTATCAGATGAAGAAAAAAAATATCTCGAAGGGTTGGTTTTAAAAAAAGTAAAAAAAGATCTCGAAAGTCCAGATATAAAAGTATTCAAAGCTGCTGCGGAAATGAGAACACGCGCACCAAGAGAAGAATTAGCTCTACTCACAGAAATGACGGTAACTAGATTAAGAAAAGAACTTGAGAGTCCGGATATTGAAACATGGAAAATGTTTACTGAACATTCTCATCTTTTTCCCACAGAGGAAAGAGTAAATCTTATAAAGAGTGGTCTTAACAATCAAAACATTGAAATTCAAAAAATGGCCGTAAAGATTATTAAATATATGCCCAAAAAAGAGAGGGATGCTTTTTTGGATTTAATAGCAGAAAAAGGACTAGCTGATGAGATCATTAAGCCTCATTTATATGAAAAAAAAGATATTGATAAGAAGAAATTTTCAAGGCAAGCATTTGAAAAAACTGGATCGGAGACAATTCTTATAGGCGGAGATTTAATGGGAAAAACGATTATAAGACAAATAGAACCAAAGGCTTTTTTGGCTTGGAAAGAATTGTATAATGATTACGCTTTTTGGCAAGAGCAGGGTTTTGATTATGTGCCAATAGAACCGATCCAATCATACAAGTTAAACGAAAATGGCTTAGTAGATGTATTTAGTGGTGTATTAGATATTAGTCTTGGAGAATGGAGGAGGGATTTGGAATTAGATAGATTTACTCCCAAACTACAAGAGCAGAAAAATAAAATTCGCCAAGTCTTAGACAAAAGAGGAATTAAGCATGGACACGACCATCACGATTACAATTTTTGCCTTCGTTTTTTTAGAGACGAAAATGGAAAACCAGACTTAAAAAGAATGCCTCGTTTATATCTGATTGATTTTGATCAAGCTGTTTCGCCGTAAAATATAAAAATATGAATATTAAAAATGGCGCAAAGGTATTTATAAAAAATAAAAAACTTAGTAAATATTTGTTTTTTTTGAGAGACAATAAACCAAGTATTCCAAATCCAAATATGTGGGGAATTTTGGGTGGTGCCATTGAAGATGGAGAAAAACCAATCGAAGCATTAGAACGAGAGATTAAAGAAGAATCGAATATCAAGATTTATAACATCAAAGAACTAGGCAGAAAAGTGGTAATGCATATAATTAAAAATGGCGGCAAAGAACAAATAATTACCGGCAAAGAAATTTTTGTTTTCTTGGCAGAAACAAAAGCTAGTTTGAGTGAAATAGAATTATATGAAGGACAGAGATTAGAATATTTCACGATAGAAGAAGCGCTCAATCAAGATAATTTAGCTCTGCCAATAAGAGAAATTATTATCGAATTTAAAAAGAAATTATTATGAGACTTAACTAAACTAATAGTAGTGTTGACAAGGATATAGAAAGTAATAAAATAAGAATGTAAGAAAGTATTATTTATTATAAATCAAATTTATGACTACTATCGCAAAAGCGACAATAAGAGGACAAATAACTCTTCCTGTTCATTGGAGACGCAATTTTTCTACGAATCGCTTTATTCTTAAAGAGCAAGGAGATAAATTAGAGATCACTCCTTTGCGCATGGAAGATTTAGGCAAAAAAGATGAATACACTGTTTTTGATGCAATCAGAGACAATAAGGGGAAAGGCATTAAAGCTAAGGACTTAGTAAAGGTTTTAAAAACAACTCTTTAATTTTTCTTATGGATAAAACAAAGAAATTATTAATGAAGATTATTAAAAAAGACAGAGAAAGTTTACTATTGATTATTGAAAGGTTAATACGGGGAGAAACGAAGAGTTTGAATATTCAGAAAGTAAAAAAGACAGATTTTCTTCGTTTGCGACATGACCGTTTCAGGGTCATTTTTCATTATAAAAACAAGGAAGTCTTTATCGACAGCATTCGATTAAAAAACAAAGAAACATATAAAAGACTGTAAATTTTTAATTTTATGGGACAGATAACATTTTTAATAATATTATTTTTCGTTGGACTTGTTGCAAGTTTTGTGGGGAATTTTGTTTCGGGCGGGACTTCGCTTATTGGAATTTCTGCGATGCTTCTTTTAGGCGTTCCTCCTCATTTGGCGGTAGCAACACAAGCGGTCGGAACGTTAGGTTGGCGCATTGGCGGATTGCGTGAATTTCTGAAGGCAAAGAAAATTATCTGGAAACTTGTTTTACCATTGTCTATTATTGCTTTTCTCGGTTCGACGATTGGAGCCCATGTCTTGGTTGCTACAAGCGATCAGTTTTTAAACAAAATCGTTGGACTAATTATTCTTTTGTTTATTCCCCTATCGCTTATAAGGAAAAATCTTGGAGTTGAAAGAGCGAATGTATCAAAAAAAAGAGAATACTTAGGATATTTCTTTTATTTACTCACGGCAATTTGGACTGGATTTTTTTCGGCCGGAACTGGGATATTTTTCTTATATGTTTATATGTTATTCTTTGGGCTGACGATTTTAGAATTAAAAGGAACTGATAAAATTCCGGGAATATTTTTGGATATTGGAGCAATTATTGTTTTTGCTACAAGTGGAATTTTTAATCCTTTGTATTTGCTTGCATTTTTCCCTGGAATGCTTATTGGCTCAAGCTTAGGCGCAAAATATGCCATTAAACTTGGCGATAAGTGGCTGAGAATATTTGTTTTAGTTAGTATCGCCTTAATGAGCTTAAAATTAATTTTGAAATAATTATGGCGATTAAAATTACTTATTTTGTTCATGGAACAACAATAGACAACGAAAAAGAAATTTCATCCGGTTGGTCTGATGTTGAATTATCTGAATTAGGCATTCAACAATCTATCAAACTTAAAGATAAAATAAAAGATAAGAAATTTGACGCTGTGTTTTGTTCTGATTTAAAAAGAGCTATTAATTCAGCAAAATTAACCTTTGAGGGAATTGCGCCGATTATTCTTGATAAAAGATTAAGAGAATGTAATTATGGAATATATAATTCTCAACTCTCAGTAATAGTTGAGCCGATGCAAGAAAAACATATAATCGAAAAATTTCCTGATGGCGAAAGTTACGAAGATGTTAAAAATAGAATTGCTGATTTTTTAGAATTTTTGAAGGAAAATTATAATGATAAAAATGTAGCGATAGTTGCTCATAAAGCTCCGCAACTTGCCTTAGATGTTTTAGTAAAAGAAAAAACATGGGAACAAGCTTTTGCGGAAGACTGGAGAAAGATAAAAGCGTGGCAACCGGGATGGGAATATGTCATTTTGTAGAAAATCGGAAAGTTAATTTAAAAAGATATGTTTATAAATATTGAGGCAAGCTAGGCAGAAAGATAACAAATACTAAAAAATCCCGCGCTATGCGTTAGTGCGGGATTTGTTTTAGCTATTTTAGGATAAGAGAATAATTTGGTGAACGACAGCAATTTCGCCCACTCCACAGCTAATGGCTTTAAGTTCACTAAGCTTAATAGGCCCAATATCCTCAGTTTCGTATTCGCAAGAATAAGCGACATAGGTTACATTTTCTGACGGATTCATAGTAGAGTAAGTTCTTTTGTAAACATGAATAATGACGAGCCACTTTTTCATGCTTCCTCCTTGAACTAGATTTTTCCTATTCCTTCGACGGCAGCTGACAATTCGTCTTCAGTCGTAGCGCGATCAATTTGTTTGGCTCTCTCGAAAAGAACAAAGACTTTTTCGCTTACAGGGCCAAATGCCGGAGAATTTCGACATTGATCAATAATTCTTTCAGTAACATTCATGAGGTCGCGTTCTTTAATTTCCATTAAGCGTAGCTGAGAATATGCTCTTTCAAGCGGGGTTCCGGGTGCTACTGGACCATCGTCTCCTTTTGCCATGTTTCCTCCTTTAGGTTTTCTTGTTGAGCGAAGTGAGACTTAGAAACCTTAAGTCCTTCCGTAGCTCCGGCAAGCCGGAGCGAAGGAGGACACTTAAAGAACTACTATGATTCTAATCTTTTTCTAAAAAATGTCAAATTATAATTATCAATTTTCCATTTTCAATTATCAATTATCAATTAATGATTGAATTTCAAAGCCCAAATATCAAATTTCAAATCAAATCCAAATAACAAATAAAAACACAAGATTCTTCCCCTGCACCATACGGTACAGGGTCAGAATGACCATCCTTTGCTAAACCTGCCTGCCGACAGGCAGGCGACAGGCAGGCAAATGGCGAAATGACTTTACAATGCATAATAATACATTTATAATACAAATAGTTCTTAAGATAAGGAGGAAACATGGGATATGGGGGACCGCCGCAAAGAGATGAGGGTAGTAATAGAAATTCTTCACCAGTAAATTTTGGAGATTTTCTAGTACATATGGGATTGGTAAGTATTTTGCTTGCAGTAGCTTTTTGGTTAAATTTCTTTAGTATGGACTCTGAAACACAACGAATTTCGTGGGGCTTAGTATGTTTCGTAATCGGCATAGGTTTATTGCTTATCAAAATAGCTACAAAAAATAGAAAAAAGAGTAGATAAGAAATATAAAGCAAATAAATAGACGGAGCGATTAACGCTCCGTTCTTTTTATTGATTGAGGAGGAAAAATTTGATAGCATTAGAGTATAGAAATCAACAATTTTCAATTTATAATTTCTAATGGATTTTTAATGATGAATATATGAATCAAGAAACAAGCAAGCAAGAATTGCTGGAAAATAAACCAGAATATAATTTTAAAACTATTGAGGAGCTTGAACCGGCGATAGCGAGTTTGGTTGCGCAATTAAAAGAAAAAATTGAAACAGGAGAATACGATACACTGATTAGCGATGAGGTTGGAGGAAGAATTCCGACTCTAGTCTTGCGAAAAGTTATCCAAGAATTGAATCCGGAAAAACGGCTAAATACATTTTTTGTTTGTGGTGGACGGAGTTCAAGGGGCAAAGAAGATTACTATGAAATGGTTAGTTTTTTTAGAGAGCATACCGATAAAATAAAAAAAGCTTTAATTGTAACGGAATTTGTTTTTCGTGGGACAACAATAAGAGACATGAGCGATGCCTTAAGAGACGGCACAGATGGTAAGGCGGAATTAGATGTGGCATCGCTTTTTCAATATATTCCTGAAGAAGCGGAAGAATTAAGGCGAGGCTTAGAGCGTAAAAATGCCCGTCTTTTTGTAGGCGAAGAAGATTATGGTAGGGCGCCTGGACACGAAGAAGGACAAATTGATCTTCATAATGATGCGCAATGGTTGGGAGGCATTGAGAAATCGAAAAAGGAGCATAGTATTCATCCAATCGCATTGGTGAAGTTGATGCAAGAAGAAGGAAGAATTTTAAGAGATGAAGAATTCAATGAAATTTTTGGGATAACAAAAGAAGATTCGCCAAAAGAAGTAACAGAAAAACTCAAAGATCCGGAAAGAAACGTAGCGTATGAAAAAAGACTAGCAGAGCCGCTAACAGAAGAAGAAATCCAAAAAATAAATAATGATGTCAGAAAGGCGAGAGAAGATATTAAAACTTTGGCGGAAGAAATTAGGAAAAAAATTTGGACAGAAGCTGAAGAATAATATTTACAAAGTTTACGAAGTCTCACTTCGTAAGATTAACTTTGTAAGACTAATACAAAATATTAAAGAAGAATAAAAAAAAAGACCGCTATGAATGCTATCATAGCGGCAAGATGGCGGATACTATCGCCTGTTTTCGAAACAATTTTCTAGAGATTGAGCAAAAATGAACATTGCGCACGAATCATGAACAAATTGTCGTTCTCGTTCATGTGATGTTGGCGGCTGACTAATAGCTCTTTTTGCGGGAATGTCTTCGAAAATGCGATGACAATTTGGGCAATGAGCTGTGTCGGTTGCAAAACATGGAACGAGATTAACTCCTTCCCATCCACATGAGCATTTCAGCATAGTGCCTCCTTTAGTGAATAATTACATTATAATACAATATCTATATTTGTCAATGATTTTTTATGAATCGAGAAAATTTGGAAAAAGAAAATACCGACTATTTTTGCGAAGTTGGGGAAAGCGCAGGATTTTCAAGCGGACCGGGCGGGCAGAATGTGAATAAAAGAGCGACGCGGATCGAGTTACGCTGGAAAGTGATGCAATCAGCTTTTTTTAGCGATGAAGAAAAGGCGCGAATCTTGGAAGTATTGGCAAATCGGATTAATAAAGCAGGGGAGCTGATTGTAACAGCGCAAAAAGAGCGATCGCAATCGCGAAATCGGGAAATTGCGTATGAAAGATTAAATGAATTGATTCAGGAAGCACTGGTAATTCAAGAAGAAAGAATTCCGACGAAGCCGACAGCTGGATCACAAGAAAGAAGAATTGAAGAGAAAAAAGCGCAAAGTTTTATTAAAAATAAAAGAAGAAAACCGGAGATTGAAGAATAAAAAATGGACACATTTTTTGACGGAAGAATAAAAAATGAACACATTTTTTGACGAAAGAATAAAAAAACATTCTCATTTTAACTAAATTTTATTAGTAATTATAAAAATATGGAACAACAAGAGAATCGTTCAGTAGAACGACAAATAGAAGATTTTGAACGAAAGAGACAATTAGAAGAAGAACAAGCATTGAATCAATTACTGATTGAACTAGAAGAAAAGCAAAGAGAATTAAGTCCAGTTGAAATCGTTTTTCTAAGAAGGCAATTGGATAAAATTAACGAAGCCTTGAGAAAACCACACGAAGATGGTATTGAAAGAGATGATTTAACTACCAGATCAGAGAAGATTAATAAAATTTTAGAAATAAAATAACAATTAAATATTTGGAAGTCTCACTTCCAAATATTAAAAAAAAGCCGCTAGGTGTTACTAGCGGCGGGTGCGATGAGAACTGGAACTAGCTGGGATTCACTAACGGACGGATATTGCCGACGATGTTGTCGACATCTCCAGGGATTGTTCTCCTGAAGTTTCCTGGCTCCTGTTCTTGGTATCCTTCCTTCTCCAGGTACTTCTTGGCATCATCGTAACAAATGAATGGGCCGACTACCTTGAAGGTACTGTGACCGTCAAGAACGACAACGTTCTGTATTTCTGCCTCCTTCGTGGATATTATCATTATAGCATATTAGTAATTTGAAGTCAAGTGTTTCAAGAAATATGAAAGAAATATTATTAAAATTATTAATCATCGCCTATGCAGGTGTTGGCGTTGTTAGCGTGATCGGATATTTACCGACGATTAGGGATTTGTATCATCACAAAAAACAAAGCGCTAATATTTCGTCATATGTTTTATGGACAATAACAGGCGCGATTGCGTTTTTGTATAGCTTATTTATTTTACCAGATTTGCTTTTTATAATTGTATCAGGATTAAGCTTTGCTTCTTGTGCGATAGTATTATTTCTGAGCGTGAGATTAAGAAATAATAGTTAGTGGAATATCTTGTAAGAAAAATTTCATGAATATAATTATCTCCAATCAAAAAAAGCTCGAAAGCTTGAAAGAAATAATAAAAAAACAGGGATATAAAAATTTGCATGTTTTGTCTGATTTTGATCGGACTCTAACTTACGGATGCATTGATGGTGTAAAGACACCATCAATTATTTCAATGCTTCGCGATGGTCATCATTTAAGCGAAGATTATGCAAAAAAAGCGAATGCGCTTTTTGAAAAATATCATCCAATCGAGATCGATCCAGCAATTTCGCTTGAAGACAAGAAAAAAGCGATGACTGAATGGTGGAATACACACAATGAATTATTGATTTCTTCGGGACTGTCAAAAAAAGATTTGGAAGATATTGTTAAAAATGGGCATCTTAAATTTAGGGAAGGCGTTGGTGATTTTTTGGATTTTTTGTATGAGAAAAATATTCCTTTAGTTATGATGTCGGCTTCTGGTTGCGGGGATGCAATTCAGATGTTTTTTAAAAAAGCAGGAAAAGATTATCAAAATATAATTTATATAACAAACCAATTTGTCTGGAATGAAAAAGATGTGGCGATTGGAACAAAAGAACCGGTAATTCACAGCATGAATAAAGACGAAACCGCGCTTAAAGAAATACCCGATGTATATCGAAAAACACAAGACAGGAAAAATGTGATTTTGCTAGGCGATAATGCGGAAGACGTCGCGATGATTGAGGGATTTAATTACGAGACTCTAATTAAAATTGGATTTCTGAATTTTGATGGAGATCAATTGAGACAGAAATATAAAGAAATTTTCGATGTAATACTAGAAGGTGATGGCGACTTTAAATATATTGATTCATTAATTCGCGATATGGGATGATATAAGCGAAAAGTAAAAAAGCTGCCTAACGCTTGACATTTGGCGGTTTTTTGATAGGATAAAAGTGGTTCTTTTAAAAATGTTCATTAATAAAATAAACTGTTCGCTTATTCAAATATGTATCCTCCTTCGCCCTTCGGCCTGCCTGTCGGCAGACAGGGCTTCGGAAGGACTTAAGGTTTTCTAAATTTCACTTCGTTCAATAAGAAACCCTAAAGGAGGGCGAAAATGACAGTACAAATTCCGAAGCTTTCGTGGTGGCAAGTCAGGAGCGAAAGAAAAAGACTAGATCAACTCAGGAGCCAAATAGGAGTCAAGGTCTTTGTTGGTGCTTATTCAAGCGACACCGTTGATATGGAGGAATTGCTGACAGGTTCCATCGGAGATCATGTTGCTAGTTATTTAAAGTGTGTGGGAGTAAGTGCTAGCCAGTTTGACGGATCAATATATCTAACAGATCCTTATTGGTTTGTTGCGCCGATTCAATCTTTGAACCTTGGAGGCAGATGGCAAGATTGGACTATTTCTTTTGAGGGGCGAGGCGAACTGCCAATTTTCACAATATTTCGTTTAGCGACTGCTGATGGTTCTGTAGTTATCAATCGTCTTTTGAAGAAAATGCATTGGCCAACGACGGAATTACCTGGAAACCTTCTTGCTCTAAAAGGCGAATTGGTTGAGATAGAATATGTTGTTAAGGGACGAGTTAGAACAATAAAGGGTACTGTAGTTAATATTCGACCATTTGAAGAAATTGAACTTAAGGGCAATATTCACATACCTTTTGTCGGTAAGAATATTGCTATCAGGAAGATTATCACGGAAAAAACACTCGATAACCAAGACAAATGGATTTCTGAATGGTATAAAGCAGGTGAGCAGATTAACGAAAGTCTTGTTCCTCAGGATCGCTGGGTAGCTGAAGAATTAGTAAAATGGATTTGTTTTGCGCCAGGAAACTATCCGGTTGGTTGTGGTTACAGAGTTAGCAAGAGAGGTATTGGCGTATTCAGTTAGAACTTGGTTCAATAGAAACTAGGCGTAGTCCCTGGGACTACGCTTTTTTAATTTGATAAATATTTGGAAGTGAGACTTCCAAATATTAAAAAAGCCGCTAGATGCTACTAGCGGCGAATGGTTTGTTTTGCAAATCAAGGAACGAGAGGGACGCTACCTGAATCACGGAATGAATCGGGATCGTCCCAGCTCTCATCTTCGAGTTTACGGAGATAATCTTGCGTTACGACATTACCACTCCACTCAATTTCAAGACTGAGTGATCTCATAGAATGTTCGATGAGGGCACCAATGGCTTCTGATCTTGTTCTTCCAGTATAGCGGTAACTAGGAGTATCGGCGAAATAAGCTGTAAAGCCAAATTCATGGCCAGCGTCTTTTTCTACGATGATTGTTCTAGTCACCTTTTCTTCTTCTTGACGAGAAAGGTCGGGCAATTCACCCTCGCAAACTTGGAAAAGCCCGGAGTGAAAACCATTGGCTACTAGTAAAGTTTTAATCCCTGCAACATTTAAAATAGTAAAATCTATGTCGTAAAAAAAGATATTTTGATCGTCATTTTTAAGAACGGTAGCTTTACTGTGAAGCAATTCCTCTAAAGGACTAATTTCTTCTGGTTTCCATGCACCGGTTTGCGCAACTCTAAAGATTCTGACGCATTTTCTGGTCATTTCTCTCTCCTCCGTTAGAGATTTTTGATGAACTTTAGTGAATCTAAAAGCTCTTACGTCCTTCCGTAGCCAAGTGGCGAAGGAGGATATTTCAAAGAACTGTTTTGTGTCTCAATCGTAGTACAAAAGTAACCAAAAGTCAATGGTTTGTAAAAAAACAGGGGATGCTTTCTGCATTCCCTGCGACGAACTACTCCACTCTTGGATCTTTGCCGTCGATCGTGCCCTTTGTAATCCACTCGCGCACAATGGCTTGAACTTCACTTATTCTCTTTCCTCTTAACGGATAGTATTTATTCCATTTAGCAACATATCTTGCTTTCCCGTAAATAGTAATTTCATAAGTTCCCAATCTTCCTCTACCATTGCTAGTATAATGAATATGAACCCAACGGACGGTATTAATAAAGCCATCATTATCAACTAAAGAAATATATCCTCCGTAATTTCTTTTATCGATATCGAGATAAACAGGTATTCCATCCCAAACTTCGTCAACTCTGCTAACAAGCTGAATTTTTTGTCTTAATCCATGAGCTCGGCTATTTAGTGGTCGCAATGCTCTCTCTGTTCTTTCAAGTTCTCTTTTTAGTAATTCTCTTTGCCTGAACAATCTGACGATTCTACTTTCCGTTGCCATATAGGCCTCCTCTAATTTGAAGAACTAATGAAATTCTAATATACACTAAGTAAATTGTCAATAGTAAAAATAGTCGGAAGTAAGATTTATTAAAAAACATTCCAATTAAATTAGAATGTTTATTTTTTAGGCTTGGAAACTAATTTCGAATCATGACCGAGAAAACATAAAGGAGATACACAGTAATAAAAGCAGCACCGGCCCAACGACCAAGGGAATAATGTTTGTCTTTTAAAAACTGGCGACTCATTAGGAGAAAAAGGAAAAACAGGAGCGTGAATAAACCATAAAGAATAATATCGGTATTTAATATTGGATTAAAAGCAATCGGCTTAATTAGGGCGCTAAAGCCTAAAATAAATAAAATATTAAAAACATTTGATCCGATAATTGTACCGATGACGATATCGTTTTTTTTCTTTAAAGCAGCAACTATTGCTGTAGTAAGTTCAGGAAGAGTGGTGCCAAGAGAGATAATCGTAAGGCCAATAGCAGACTCGCTCATTCCTAGCGCCCTTGAAATAGCAATTCCTCCCTGAATGACCCATTCTCCGCCAAAAAACAACCCAAGAACTCCTAAAATAATCATTGGGATGGCTAGGGCAGGCGGATGTTTTTTGTGTTCAATTTTTGGGTGTTTACGGCTGCGAGCAATGAAAACTGCGTAGATGATGAAGAAAATAAACAAAGCTATCATAATCAATCCGTCTACGCGCGAGAGAATTGAAGAGGTTGAGCGATTGAACCAACGATCATTGGCTAGATAAAAGAGAATTGCGGGCGCAAGCAAGCAAAAAGGAATTTCTTTCCAAACAGTTTCTTTTCTAATAATTAATGGGTAAATAAGGGCTGCGATTCCCAAAACAAACAGGATATTCAAGATATCGGAACCGATAATATTACTAAAGGATAAATCACCAGAACCTCTGATATTGGCTATGATATTTATAATCAATTCTGGCGCAGAGGTGCCAATAGCGACAATAGTCAAGCCAATAATTATATCTGAAAATCCCCATCTTTTTGCTAAAGACGATGCGCCGTCAACTAAAAAACTAGCGCCCTTAACCAAGAAAACAAATCCAACAAAGAATAGGATATATGTCAGCATATATAAAATAATCAAGTAACAAAATCTTTCTCGTAATGAACATTATACCATAATTTAGTTTTTTATTTCTAATGAGATTTATAGTGGATAACTACATTTGCGGAATAAGTCATGATCGTATATAATGGGTGGTGCGAAACCTGAAGGCTAAGTTTTGTGTAGTTTTTAATTTTATGGCAGAAATAATTCGTCCGATTTATGTGGAAAAAGAAGAAGGCGTTGGCTCTGTTTTGAGTCGTATTGGAAGTACGAGCGAACAGAAATTAGCCTTAGTTTTTCCACCAGACAGCGCTTTGTTTCGCAATGTTTTAGAAGTAGAATTGCTCAAAAAAGAAGTTGATCGACTCAAAAAAGAAGTCAGAATTATTACGAGCGATCCTGCTCAGGCAGAATTGGCTCAAGGTTTGGGCTTTAATTCAAGCCGCGAAACAGAAGCGAATCAAGAAACGGACAAATTCCTAGAAGATTTTTATGGCACAAAAGAGAAAAAAACAATCAGTCCGCTTATAAAGCCAGAAATGTCTGATATAGTTAGTTCGAAAATAGGGCGTATTGATAAGATTGCCGTTAAAGTTAGTGCGGAAGAAAAAAGTTTTAGTGAACCAGATTTTAACGAAGAAAAAAAGAAAACAAAAGAAACTACTCAAGCACAAACAGAAGAACTCAGAGACATTCCTCGAGTTGAACCAATTTCTTTAACAGAAGAAGATATTAACCAAGCTCAGGAATCGACAACAAAAGGAGAAAAACCAAAAGAAAAAGCTATTTTTAAAATTAAAAAACCCAGGATTTTCTTTAACGCACTTACCGTCAGTCCTCTAAAAAAAATATTTATCACTCTTCTATTGGTAGCAGTATTGGTTTTTGTATTGACAGCAACATTTATTTTTCCTAAAGCCGACATTACTATTAAACCAGCAAGGGAAAAAGCACAGCTTAGCATAGATGTTGTTTTTGATGCAGGAGCTAAGGCTGTTGATTTTGAAGAAAATACCGTACCAAGTCAAATTTTTAAAATGACCAAAGCTGTCTCTCAAGAATTTACCGCAACCAAAGAAGAAGATATTAGTAAAAAAGCTACGGGAATTATTACAATATATAATGCTTACAGTTCACAATCCCAAGCATTAGTTAAAACGACTCGCTTTGAAGCTCCCGATGGCAAGATCTTTCGCCTTGTGAATACTGTAACTGTTCCAGCTGCAAAAATAGAAGGAGGATCAATACTGGCTTCATCTATTGATGCGGAAGTGATTGCTGATGTAGCAGGAGAAAGTTATAATATTGCTCCATCTGACTTTACTATTCCTGGCTTTAAGGGCACCGACAAATATAAAGGTTTCTATGGAAAATCAAAGTTAGCGATGAAGGGCGGGCTAGTTAAGAAAGGCTTAGTCGTTGGACAGGAAGATGTCTCTAAGGCAGAGGCTTTATTGAAAGAGAAATTATTGACTGAAGCAAAAGATGAGTTAAAAAAACAGATGGGCGAGGAATTTATCTTAATTAATGAATCGCTTACAGCCGATATTACTGAAAACGTCTCCCAGCCAGCCGTTGGGGATCCAGCAGATAAATTTACTCTTACCCTTAAAGCGCTTGCTCAGGGGTTTGCCTATAAGAAAAAAGACCTAGGAGATTTAGTCGAGGAAAAAATTGCTCTTAAGGTTTCCGATAAGCGATTAACTCTTCCTGACACGAGAACAGAGACTTTTACCAGTAATGATATAAATTTTACTAGCGGTAAGTCAAACTTTACTCTAGCGGTTGAAGAAGATATTAGTTGGAAAATTGACGAAGTCCGACTCAAAGAAGTTTTATCCGGAAAAAATGAATCTGAAGCAAAGCAAGCAGTCGCTCTTTTCCCAGAAATTGATTCTGCAAAATTCTCATTATGGCCTTTCTGGATAACAAGAATACCTAAAGATATTAGAAAAATAGAAATAGGTGTTGACTATTAGAAAAAAATAGATTAGAATAGACAAAAAAATAATTTTTTACGATATGGTAAGTAATCAAAAAGATGTGATTCAAAAAAAAGGTGTTATTACTGAGGCTTTGCCCAGTGCCACCTTTAGGGCTAAGCTTGAAACTGGCGAAGAAGTTTTAGCTCATCTCTCCGGAAAAATGAGGCTTAATCGCATTCGAGTGCTGGTTGGCGATGAAGTAACGATTGAGTTTAGTCCCTACGATCAATCACGAGGAAGAATCACTTTCCGTACAAAATAGAAGAAGATGTACCAGAAAAGGAAGACTTAAAACAAGGTCTTTTAAGGAGACTGAGGTTTTCGTCCTTGGGCGGATTCCTTAATTTTTTAAAGATATTATGAAAGTTCAATCATCAGTAAAAAAAATCTGTCAGAATTGTCAAACTGTTCGCAGGAAGGGTAGGGTTTATGTTACCTGTAAGAATCCGCGACACAAACAAAGACAAGGATAATCTTATTTCATAAGAAAATCCGAATATCGAAATCCGAAATCCGAAATAATTTCAGTACGTGATTTGATAAATTAGATGTTTGTTTAGAGTTTCGTGCTTCGAGTTTCGAGTTTATTTGATAAAATCAAATCGTATGCCTCGAATAGCCAACGTAGATATACCAGAAAATAAAAGCATTCTTATTTCACTAACCTATGTTTATGGAATAGGGCGTTTTTTGTCAGGAAAAATAGTAAAAAAAGCTAATATTGATCCGAAAAAAAAGGCTTCTGCTTTAAACGAAGACGAATTAACTCGTTTGAGAAATATTATTCAAGAAGAATGCAAGACAGAGGGATTATTGAGAGAAGAAGTTCGCAACAATATTAAACGTCTAAAAGCGATTCACTGTTATAGGGGAATAAGGCACTCAAAAGGTCTTCCAACAAGGGGTCAGAATACCAAAACAAACTCAAGAACTGTTAGAGGAAATAAAAGAACTACCATTGCTACTGGTCAAAAGAAAGCAGCGGCAAAAACATAATTATTCATGATTTTTAATTAAAATATGGGAAAGAAGAAAGTTGCAAAACAAACACAAGAGGATGTACTAAAAGAGCAAGAAAAGCTGAGTACTACTCAAAATAAGGTTCAAGCCCAGAAATCGATTCCAAGGGTGACGACTAGAGGGCGAGCCTATATTCAATCTACATACAATAATACGATTATCACTCTTACTGATATGATGGGTAGAGTGATTACTTGGGCTTCTGCTGGTTCGGTTGGTTTCAAGGGACCAAAGAAAGCGACGCCTTATGCTGCTTCTCGCGTGGTTGAAATTTTGACCGAAAGAGTTAAAAAAAGCGGAATGCAGGAAATAGAAATTTTTGTGAAAGGTATTGGTTCTGGCAGAGAATCAGCAATCAGAGCTTTAGCTGCAGCCGGTTTTGAGGTAAAATTAATCAAAGACGTGACACCATTGCCTCACAATGGACCTCGTCCACGCAAGGCAAGACGTGTGTAATTTAATATATTATGAAACGTTATAAATCAAAAACAGAAAGACGATACGGTCAAAATCTCCAAATCAAAGGAGAAAGGGGCTTATCAACAAAAGCATCTTTTAAACGACGCCCATTTCCTCCTGGACCAGCCGGAAAAACAAAATTTCAAAAGAAAACTTCTGAATTTGGGGCTCAGTTAGCCGAAAAACAGAAATTAAGAATCACTTACGGACTCAGAGAAAGACAATTTAAGAATATTGTTAATAAAGCTCTTGACGCAAAAGGACAAACTGACGTTGTTTTAATGCAACTTCTGGAAAGCAGATTAGATAATGTTATTTTACGCATGGGAATTGCTGATTCTCGCGCTCAGGCAAGACAAATTGTTGTCCATGCTCATATACTTATAAATGGCAAGAGGAACAATGTTCCATCCTATATGGTCAGAAAAGGCGATATTGTTTCTTTAAAAAAGCGCTTTAAAGAATCAGGACTGATGAAAGATATTCAATCTCGGATCAAGAACTACAATCCGCCATCATGGATTTCGCTTGAAAAAGAAAAACTGGAAGCCAAAATCATTAATCTTCCCGAAGGCACAAGCTTAAATGTTGGTATCAATCTGACTCAAGTTATTGAATATTACTCAAGATAAAGAGATAACGATCTATTCTCTATTTTCAATTATCAAACAAATAAAGCAGTCTGCTGTTTCTGTGGCGGACTGTTTTGTTTTACCTGTCATTCTGACTCTGTGCCGTATGGTGCAGGGGAAGAATCTCTTACGCCCATTGGGCTTCGGAAGGATGTAGAGCTTTCTAAAACTCACTTAATTTGTTAAGAAAGCTCAACAAATGCTTGCATTTTAGATTGAAGTGTGGTATAATGAATAGTGGAAGAGAGGTTAGGATTGTTAAGTATAATGTAGCCCCGCACCAGAGCAAAGCACGGTGCGGGACGTAAGAGCTTCTAATTCGCTAAGGCTCATAAGAATCTCTAACGGAGGAAACGAATGACGAGAGAAATCCAAAGAAACAAGCCTCATCTGAACATCGGAACCATCGGTCATCATGACCATGGAAAAACATCTGCTGTGATAGCGGAAGTAGCTATCACGGCCGCGAAGGAGGAAACGAAGATGGCGAAGCAAGCAGTAGCGACGGAAAAGAAGTGGCAAGGAAAGTGTTCGGTGTGTCACAGGGTTCATCCGCTGATCCTTGCGATGCAGGATCCCGAAGACATCCAGGCGATCAACGATGGGAGGATCATCCCGGTTCCGGGCGAGTTCATGGTTGACATCCATGACTTCGAAGGGAAGCGCTGTCCGGGATCAGTTGGTCCGTCGCCGAAAACGGTCAGAGAGGTGTATCCCAAAGGAACGATGATGGGCGTATGCTGCAGTTGCCAGAGCGCCCATCTCGTCAAAGAGAGAGAGGATTTCTCCGAGGCGCCTTGCCCAGCAGATCTTTGGGTCATGATGCCTCACAACTTTCCTGGAACCGCGACTCGCTGCGCAGGGGAAGGGACAGTTCCTCAGGCAGTCTTCGAAGCACAGTAGGGTTCGTCCACAGGGACGAACAAGCCCCGTATCGTATGGTACGGGGCACTTTTTTTGTAGTGTTACCTGGTAACGCCCACTAGAGAAACTGTCTAGGACCGTCCTCAACAGTTTTAGTGTTGAGGTCAGACCTCAACACTTTCTTGATGCGCAATACAAGATACGAAATACGAAATACGATGTGTGTTGACATCAAACAGTTTTCTGATACGATAAAGACACAAAACAGTTCTTTAAAAAGTAGGGAGGAAAAATGGCGAAAAGAACAGTTAAAGGGTTAATAGAAAAGCACTATAGTTGCGTATCAGATGAGGCAATTCAAATCATGATCGCTGTTTTCGGAGAAGAAGCATTGCTCAAGGCCGGTCCTGAATTAGAAAGTAAGCTTGCCAGGGCTGCCAATAAAATTGCAGTAATTCTTAGGGGATTAGAAAATGATCTTAAAGAAAAGATTGATCTTTTGAGAATGGAGTACCAGCAGGGCCTTGATGGTTTGAGAGATGAAGGAAGAATTCCGCGAACTCAATTCCCAGAAGTTTGTCCTGAAGCTGAAATATTAGCTAAATTCAAAGAAGTCATTTTGTCGCCAGAGTTTATTGCATCAATGACGCCTGAACTTAGAAAGGTTGCTGATAAATTTAGGGAAAGCTTTGAAAAAGGTCATTAGTGTAGATGTCGGACATCTACACTCGCAATTTTCTAAAAATGTCCGCCTTCATCAAGATTTCGGCGAGACGTAAGATTTTCTAATGCTCAGCAAGGCTTCGCAAAGAAAAACTAACGGAGGAATGATACGATGAAAAGGGTTGTGATTTGCGGATCGAGGAGATTCGAAGACGAAATCAAAGATTTTGCGGCAAAATTGAGGGACGAAGGCGTTATTGTTCACACTCCATTATTAGCTGATATTGATTGTGTACTTGAGAGTGCTCAAAGTCCAAAACGTGCCCAACTAATGGCTTCAGGACTAAGCAAGCGTCTTACTGATGCAATCCGCATGGCAGATATAGTCTTTATCTTTAATAAAGATGGCTATATTGGAGTGAGTACGGCTTTTGCAATAGGCTATGCTCAGAGAGGAGATACGCCAGTTTGGTTCCTCGAAGATCCACCGAATAATGAATTGTGGCAGAGAGATGAATCAGAAATGGTTCTTAATAATCCACAAGATGTCGCTCATTTTCTTAAAGATTAGAAATTAGATACAATACCGAAGAAAAGTTCTTCGGTATTTTTATAGTTAAAAATATTCAAATAGATGCTCTTTGAATATTTTGACTTTCATGTCAAAATTTAACTCGAAATTTTAATAAAACAGAAAAACGAATTATTAGAAACGCTTTACCATCAAGGCTTAGAGAGATTTTTGCCGACTTATCCACATTGCCCTCAAATTAAAAATCGCATATCATGAAAATATACCTGTAGGCACTCTTCTTATTATGGAGGAGTGAAGAGTTGTGCTAAAGGTATTTCAAAAATGCCTTTTTAGTTTAATCAATTTTCCTTGTGTTTTTTCTTATAATTCATGCCAAAAATTACTAAAATTCGCAAAAGAAACGGCAGGGTTGTAAAATTTGAACCGATAAAAATCGAGTTAGCAATTCACAAGGCAATTGTTGCGGTTGAAACAAAAGATGGTCCTCGAGCGAAGAAATTAGCAGAAAAAGCAGTAAAAACAGCCGAAGAAAGATTTAAAAGCAAAGATATCCCGACTGTAGAGGATATTCAGGACATTGTTGAGGAAACTTTGATAAAAGCAGGGGATGTTACGACCGCTAGAGCTTATATTATTTATCGTCAACAACACAAAGCAATTAGAGAGGTCAGTCAATTACTCAACGAGACTTCAATGGTGGATGATTATTTATCTCAGTCTGACTGGCGCGTCAAAGAAAATTCGAACATGAGTTATTCTCTGCAGGGCCTGAATGTTCATATTAGCTATTACATCATTGCGAATTATTGGTTGAATAAAGTTTTTTCAAAAGAAGCTGCCAAAGCCCAAAGAGACGGAGATTTTCATATTCATGATCTAGGAACTCTTGGTGTTTATTGTGTCGGTTGGGATTTAGAAGACTTACTCAAGGTTGGCTTTAAAGGAGTGCCCTGGAAGCTTGAGACTAAGCCAGCGAAGCATTTTTCTACGGCCTTGATGCATTGTGTTAATTTCATGTACACAATGCAAGGCGAGGCAGCTGGAGCGATTGCTTTTTCAAATTTTGATACACTTTTGGCGCCATTTATTAGATATGATAAATTGAACTACGAGGAAACGAAACAAGCTCTTCAGGTCTATATCTTTAATATGAATGTTCCGACTAGGGTTGGCTTCCAGACGCCCTTCACGAATGTTACTCTCGACCTTCATTGTCCGGGTTATCTCAAAGATATGCCGGCGATCATCGGTGGCAAGCCTCAAAAAGAGAAATACGGTGAATTCCAAAAAGAAATGGATATGTTTAATCGGGCTTTTTCTGAGGTTTTGGCGGATGGCGATGCCAACGGCAAACCCTTCACCTTTCCTATTCCGACATATAATTTATCAAAAGACTTTGATTGGGATAATAAAAACCTTGATCCCGTCTGGGAAATGACATCAAAATACGGTATTCCCTATTTCGCAAACTTTATTAATTCTGATATGCACCCTGATGATGCGAGAAGTATGTGTTGCAGACTCAGACTAGATAAGCGTGAGTTAAGGAAACGAGGCGGCAGTCTTTTTGGCTCTAATCCGCTTACTGGTTCAACTGGCGTTGTTACAATAAACTTGCCGCGCATTGGCTTTTTGGCGAAGAACGAGAAAGATTTCTTTGAAAGATTAGGCAAGATTATGGATATTAGCAAAGTAGTCTTAGAGACAAAAAGAAAAGCCCTTGAACATTTTACCGAAAAAGGACTTTATCCTTATTCGGCTTTTTATTTAAGAAAAATTAAAGATGCAACTCACCAATACTGGAAAAATCACTTCTCAACCATTGGTTTAGTTGGTATGAATGAGGCAATTCTTAATTTTTTGGGTAAAGAAATGAGCGACGAAGAAGGAATTACCTTTGCTAAAAAAGTTTTAGACTTTATGAGAAATAAATTAGCTGATTATCAGGTGGAAACAGGCAATATCTATAATCTTGAAGCAACTCCAGCCGAAGGTGCATCCTATAGCTTGGCGCTTAAAGACAAAAAGCGCTATCCAAAAATCAAGGTTCATAATCATACTAATGGCAAGAATGGCGTTGAACCATATTATACAAATTCTACCCAGCTTCCCGTTGATTTTACTGATGATGTTTTTAAGGCGCTTGACCTTCAAGACGATCTTCAAGCAAAATATACCGGTGGAACAGTGCTTCATGGTTTTATTGGAGAGAGAATGCCTTCAATTGGCGCAGTAAAAAAACTCATTAAAGCAGTTGCGAGTAATTACAAATTACCATATTTCAGTCTTACTCCGACATTTAGTATCTGTCCGGAACATGGCTATGTCGCCGGTGAGCACGAATTTTGTCCCAGATGCAAAGAAAATAAGAAAAAAATTGTCTGCGAAGTCTATTCTAGGGTAGTCGGTTATCTTCGCCCAGTTAGTCAATGGAATAAAGGCAAGCAACAAGAATTCAAAGATCGCGTAATGTATAATAAACAGCTAGTAAATTAAAAATGCAAAGTGAAAAATGCCTGCCTGCCGGTAGGCAGGTAAAATATTGAAAGAATTCATTATTTTAAGTTATTAATTGTTGTTTTTCGCTTTTCGTTTTGAGTTTTTCATTTAATCCATGCGTATTGGTGGTTTTCAAAAAATTTCCCTTATTGATTATCCTGAACACCTTTCTTCGATCGTCTGGACACCGACTTGCAATTTCAGGTGTCCTTTTTGTTATAACAAAGACCTAGCTTTAGGTGATGCTGGTCTTTTTTCCGAAGACGAAGTTTTACAAACTCTTAAAGAAAGACAAGGTAAGATTGAAGCAGTTGTTATTACTGGCGGCGAGCCGACGCTTCAAAAAGATTTAAAAGATTTTATAAAAAAAATAAAAGCGTTAAATTATTTAGTCAAACTTGATACGAATGGCACTAACCCAGAAATTATAAGAGATCTTTTAGAAGAAAAATTTATTGATTATATTGCCATGGATATTAAAGCGCCTAGAGGTAAATATAAAACTTTATCGGGTATTGAAAATTCTGATATTCAAAATATTCAATCATCAATTGAAATTATAAAAAAACTAGCGCCTGACTACGAATTTCGCACAACTATCGTTCCGGATTTATTAAATAAAGACGACATTCTTTCTATTGCGGAGTGGCTTAGCGGTTCAAAGCGCTATATTCTCCAACAGTTTGCTGTTCCTGGGGAACTAATAGACAAAAACTTAGCCAAATCTAAGTCTTATCCAAAAGAATTTTTTGATGATTTAAAATCAGCCATTAAAGATTATTTTACCTTTTGCGAAATTAGGGGATTTTAACCAATAATAATTTTATCATGTTTTACATAGAGATTAATTCTCTACGTTTTTTTTGTGCAAAATAACCATAAACTATTGCATTTTGTAAGATAATATGATATAATTTAAAGTGAGAAATAATTAAGCTTGCTTGTACAAGGAGGGACAATGCAACTGCTTTGTGAAGTTGCTCGAATCGTTGGCGATGTTAATGACATCAATGCGTTTAGGCAAGAAGTAGCAGAGGCACAGAAAGGAATTGAACATGGATCAATTCCCGAATGTCCCGGATGTCGTTCCAATGAACAAGTTGGGCTTGTGGGAAGGGATCACAAAACATGGTATTGTTTCGAGTGTCGTAGTGGTTTCTGAAGCGACTAAGGCGAAAGAGCAAGAAGAAAAGCAGTGGTGCGAATTGGAAGCGAGTGAACAAGAAGGGGTTTGCGATCAATTCGCCAAAACGTGGCAGACAGATCGCAAACCCTCTTTTTTTATTCAAGGAATATTGCTTTATTGACAATTGAAAATTTAGTAGTATGATTTAACCAGATCTTTAGAAAACAGAAAAAGGAGGTAGAGATGCTAAAAAATGAAAATGTGTGTATCAGCATTTCTGCTACTAGCGGTAAGTTAGAGTTTGTGGAGATTGCGTTTAATCTATTTCCAGGTTATCCAGATGAGGGCACAACGATAACGGGTAGTCGTTTAAAGAAACTTGGTTATGCAACACCCCATGCAGAATGGTTGTTTTTGTATGTAATCGGGCTTTGCGAAAGTAGTCAAGAACCATTATTTAAAACTGTTTACATCATTGGAAGAGATAAGGTCTGGAGAATTCATTATGATATGCATGGCACCGTTAGGTTTACCGATGGATTGAAGCTTAGCGATAAGATTCCAACCATTGGAACGCATGTGCTTCGATTTACTCCCAGTAAGCCAACTAGAAGAATTAGACAATCTAAAAAAAGGAAAACTTAAAGCGCGAACAGAAGGTTTACGTGTAAGAAACTTAAATCTCTTAGTAAAAAATCTGACAGTAAATCTGCTAGTAGAATATATGAGGAGCCCTGGGCTCCTCGTTTTTTTATCCGCAAATTTTTGTTAAAATAAGCATACCGAATTTATTTAATCACCGAATTAATCTTTAAATCTTGTGTAGATGTCCGACATCTACAACATTTATACGATTTAGTAAAAATATGCAAAGAAATTTTTTGGTTGATGATTATGTGCATGTTTATAATCGTGGCATAAAAAAGATGCCAATAGTTTATAACGAAGATGACAAATGGCGCTTTTTGAAAATTTTACGTTATTTTAATAATAATTTTTCAATTCCCAATGTTTTTCGTGATCTTGAATTGTCTACTCAAGAAGAAAAATATAAAAATTTTGAATGGCTTTCGACGTGGACACCTCAAGAACATTTGGTAAAAATCATAGCCTATCATTTATCTACTAATCACTTTCATTTGCTTTTGAAAGAAATTAAAAAAGGAGGTATTAGTAAATTTATGAAAAAATTTGGCAATGCTCTTACTGGTTATATTAATACTAAATATAGTGAAACAGGGAGATTATTTCAGGGAATTTACAAAGCAAAAACAGTAGAAAATCAGAGAAGTTTGGGATATATAGATACCTATATTCAAGTACTGAATGCTTTCGAACAGTATGAGGGTGGAATCAGAGGTGCTATGAACAATTTTGACGAAGCATTTGATTTTGCCTTAAAATATCCATTCTGTAGCCTTGGAGAGAGTTTTGGATACAGAAAGCTAAATATTATAGATCGTGATATTTTAAAAAATATGTTTCCAAGCTTAAGTATATACAAAGAGGTTGTTCGCGAAGCTTTAATTATTAGACAAAACAGAGATTTCTTAGAAAACAATAATAACTCAAATTATTTCAACATTGAGTTTTAATATAGATTCGGTGTTTAGGTCTCGGTGTTTAGGTTAGACCTAAACACCAAGTTAGAGTGTGATATATATGAATCATCTATATGAATAAGCTATATCATATACCTTTTTTGTTTTGTATTTGCCTGATTATTGGCGCGGGAGTTGGATCGTGGTTTTCTGTTATTAACCAGACTATGGTACTGACAATTTTTATTGGATCGGCGCTTTTTGCGCTTTTATTTTTTTTAAGAAAGGAACCGATTTATATTTTAGCGGGATTTAGTTTAATAGGCATTTTGCTGGGCGGATTTCTTTCAAATCAAGCCTCAATTCGTCTTGGTCAAATTCGTCAAATTGAAAATACTTCTAAACAGGTAAACGTTAAAGCTATGGTTGTCTCAGAAAAAGATGAAAGAGAAAAGTACAATAACTATATTATTGAATCAAATAAAGAAAGAATTTTGCTTTTAACTGACAAATACAATGACTTTTCTTATGGCGACACATTGGAGATAAAAGGAGCACAAGAGGTGCCAAAAAACTTTGCTGATTTTGATTATCAAGGATATTTAGCAAAAGATGGAATTTATGCCATGATGCGCTTTCCAGAAGTAAGTCTGATTGGTCGCGACACCTCACCGTTGGTAAACTTTTTTCGGGGATTATTCAACATCAAGGCTCAAATCAGATATAACCTTGTAAAAAATTTTCCTCAAAACGAATCCGATTTTATTCGAGCTTTAATTTTGGGTGACAAAGGAACTGTCAGTCAAGATTTGCGCACTGCTTTTTCTCGCACGGGCACTTCTCATGTCATTTCTATTTCAGGGCTTCATCTTTCAATCATGACGGTTTTTATGTTTAATATTTTTCTGGTATTGGGTTTTTGGCGCAAACATGCGACAATTGCAACGATTTTTATGCTTTTTTTGTTTTTAATCTTTATTGGACCAATTGCGCCGCTTGTTAGATCGGTTATTATGTCTATATTGTTTTTGATCTCAATGTCTTCGGGTAAAGTTTTCCGCAGTACGCGTATAATCACTTATGCTGCCATCATTATGTTGATATTAAATCCGCTTCTTTTAAGATACGATGTTGGCTTCGAACTTTCTTATTTGGCGCTTCTTGGAATCATGCTTTTTAAACCAATGTTTGATTATTTCCTTAAAAAACTTTCTATTCCCAAAATCATTAATGACATGATTACCACAACTTTGTCAGCGCAAATTCTCACTCTTCCAATAATTATTTCCAATTTCAAAATTATTTCTCTTGTTGCTCCAATAGTTAATCCTTTGGTTTTATTTCTTTTTCCGGTTCTCCTTAATCTTAGTTTTTTATGGGCATTCTTATCGCTTCTTTTTAATGTTTCATTTTTAGCAATTCTTCTTTATCCGATTACCAATCTAACTTTATGGATAGTTAAATGGTTTGGCGATCTTTCTTTTTCAGCCAAGCAATTATCAAACACATCATCATTATTTTATTTTAGTATAATCTATTTATTTTTTTCTCTGGCAATTTTATTCTGGTGGAAAAATTTTTATGCTCGCAATTTAACGCCACTAGCTGAATGGCGAAAATGGAAAGACCATGAAGAATAATTCCTCAAAAATCATTCTTGTTATGGTTCTTCTGATTATCAATATTTTTGTTTGGAGAGAAATTATTCTGACTGATCGTGATTCAAATATTTTAACGATCAGATTTCTTGATGTTGGAGAGGGGGACGCAATTCTTATTGATGATTCTTATGGTAATCAAATTTTAATTGACGGTGGAATGGGCGATAATATTTTGGAAAAACTCGACAAATATTTACCTTTTTACGACAGAACAATCGAAATGATTGTTTTGACTCACGCTGACTTTGATCATTTGGGCGGAGTTTTAAAAGCATTAGAAAGCTATAAAGTAGAGAATTTTCTTTATTCGGGCACCGTTTTAATGGGTAAGTCATATCAAGAATTTATCAATCTTCTTAATAAGGAAAAATTAGAAATAATTCCTGCCCAGATAGGACAAAGTGTTGTTTTAGGCAATGGCGCCAGTTTGAATGTTCTATATCCCGACGAAGCCGTTAATGGACTTGAAGTTGAAAATGCCAATGAGTATTCAGTTGTCACAAAGTTGATTTTCGATGATTTTTCTTTATTATTGCCTGGCGATGCTGGCCGGCGGCTTGAGGCGCATCTTTTGAATGCTGGCCTAAATTTGAAATCAGATGTTTTGAAAGTCGGTCATCATGGCTCAAAATATTCAACCCATCCATTGTTTTTTCTTCGGATTAATCCAGAATTAGCGGTGATTTCAGTAGGGAAAAATAGCTATAGTCATCCAACCCAGGAAGTTTTAAATATTCTTAAAAATATTTTAACTCTAAGAACTGATTTGAATGGGGATGTGACGATAAAGACAGACGGTAAAAAGATGCAAATTTTAACGGAAAAGAGTCAATAAGCTTAAAGCTCAAATCTTAAAGCGCAAAGCCAAAATTAAAAATTAAAAACTGATAAACTATAATTTTTAATAGTTATTAAGTTTTGAGTTGTAGTTTTGAGATTTAAACTTTGAATTTTAAGTTTTCCTTCTATTGACTTTTATAAAAACTGCTATACAATATTTATTGCAGTAGAAGGGGGAACAGGCAATGAAGGAAATCTTAGGCGTACTGGCGCTCCTGCTTGTTCGAGGAGTAACAGGAATTTTGGACGATTGGAGAGTTCCATAGGAGCTGTCTCATGAAGGAGAGACTAGTCGCGATAGTTGGGATAGCAATGATCGGCTTAGATCTGCTTCTTATCTACTTGTTGTTGTCTGTTGGTAGGATCTATAGGCGAACTTATAGATTTTTTCGCCCTCCTCTTAGGAAGACGAGGGAAGCCACGGAGGCGATAACTGAGTAAATATTCTTTCGACAGATAGCTGTCGAGAATCCCGGTAGAAGGAGCTACTGGGATTTTTTAATTGACGAAAAGATATTTTTTGCTAAAATAGGACAAAACTGTCTTATATTTAAACTTAAAACGCAAAATTCAAAGCGTAAAGCCACAGTTTAAAACCTAAAAACTTTTATCTAGTTTCGTTTTAAGATTTTGGTTTTGGTTTTTACTTTTAAGCTTTTAGCTTTGAGCTAATTTTATGCCAACACATAAACACGAACGGACATTAATTATTATTAAACCAGATGCTTTACAGAGAAATCTTTTGGGCGAAATTATTCAAAGATTTGAGAGGAAAGGATTGAAAATCATCGGACTTAAAATGACTCGTCTAGACGATGTCCTTTTGAGCGAACATTATGCTCATCATAAGGATAAGCCATTTTTTGAAGGCATAAAGAGATATATGAAAAGCGCGCCAGTAATTATGATAGCTTTGGAAGGACTAGAGGTTGTTAAAGCGGTTCGCTTGATTACAGGCATCACAAAAGGCAGAGAAGCCGATGCCGGGACAATTAGGGGAGATTTTGCAATGAGCAGTCAATGCAATATGATCCATGCATCTGACTCAGTAGAAAATGCTGAAAAGGAAATTTATCGTTTCTTCAATGAAGACGAACTTTTTGATTATAAAAGACTAGATTTTGATTTTATTTATGGAGAAGATGAACGCTAAGCGTTCCTAAAATTCGAATATCAAAATTCGAATTTCGAAACCCCGTAAAATTCTTGTTGAGCAAAAGCGAAACTAGAATTTAGAGAGTCCCGCGAACTTCAATATTGATTCGATAAAATATAAATGAATTCACAGGGTCTTCGCAAAAACTATCACTCGTTTATGCTCGTTAAGTTTTGCGGGACAATATTTAAACCTAAAATTCTAAACTCCAAACAGTTTAGGATTTTTTGTTTTAATGCTCAGAATCCTTATTTATGATAGGTAGTGTTTCGTATTTCGTGCTTCGGGTTTCGAGTTTAGCGTTGCTGGGGATAACTTTTTTGACTGATTAGCAATTTAGTTTTAAAATAGCAATGTTTAATTATAAAAGAGTTTATACACATGAGGCCATCTGATTTTATTTTAGATCCCGATAGACTAGACGATATTATTGGTTATATATTAACTGTTTTATTGTCTCTGTGGATGCTAGCTATTTGTTCTTTTATAAAAAGCAGAAAAAAGATAGCTTTAGTATATAAGCGTATTGTTTAAAAGTAAGTAATTGTGCACAAAGGGGATTTTCCTCTTTTTTTGTTATTTAAAAATGATACAATAAAGATGACTTTGATTATGGAGATTGCTTTGGATCTTGGATTATAGACTCAAAAGGGAGTTCTATATTATCTGTTCCTTTGGGGACAAGATTGCGAACACCCCCGCCTTCGCTAAGCCCAAAGCTTAGTATGTCTGATGATAGGACTATAATCTCGCTTTTAGCGGGTGAGAAGGCACTGGTTTTTTACCAGGAGTCCCAAAGTTTTCTCCCAATCAAAGTCAATAAAAAATCTCTCATACGAGGGATTTTTTAATTTCGCAAATATGTGGGAGGCTCAGCCTCCCACATATTTCATTTGATATTTGAATTTATTTGTTTTTAACTAATCTTTCTTTGTTGCTTTGATAATTAGGAAAGCGATGATGCCTCCCATAATGGCAGTTATCAGTTGAGGCCAAGACATTATTTGTGCTACTTTGGTCGCAACCTCTTTTTTCAAGAGGAGATTGATAACAATTGAACTTGTTACAAAAAGGAAGACAAATTTCAGGATACTGGCAAAAATCATACCTATCCAATAATTCTTTTTTCTAAATGCGCCAAAAATCATGACAAGCAAAGCATTTGACATCATAATAAACGGGACTATTGGCGCCAAGGCAGGCGATAACAATCCAAATGAAAGAGCGATTAAGCTAGGAATAAGCCCGATTATTATTGCTGATTCCCGACCAAGAATTATTGTTGATGCAAATAAGATTGCATTAATAATCGGACCGGTAATGAATTGTTGATGAATAAGGGCAGGGAGAATTGTGGCGACAGAAAGAAAAACAGAGAAAACGATTGATTTAGCAATAACGGTTTTTGCGAGAGTTTTATCTAGGGAGATAACTTTAGTTTTGAGCATGACATTAAATTAAAAATTTAAAATTAAAAGTGAAAAGTCACAGTGAAAAATTAAAAATTAAAATCAACTTATAGTTTTAATTTTTCCCCTTTTTTGTCTATGGTAACTAGTATGTAAAATTGAATGCGCTAAGTGCTTATCTTTATCAAGAAATTCGGCATAGATTTTTTTAACAATGGGATTTTCGTGGGCTCTTCTGATCTCTAGTTTATCATCAATTTCATAAAGACCATTGGCGCGCGCTAATCTGATTTCATCACTTACCGGTAGTGGCTGTCCGCCACCGCCAATACATCCTCCTCGGCAGGCCATTACTTCTATGCAGGTATATTTTTTGTCGGGATTTGATTTTAATTTTTCAACAAATTCTTTGGCGTTTCCTAGTCCATTGATGACCGCGATTCTATATGACTGGTCGCCAATAGCTAATTTCGCTTCTTTCGTTCCTTCAAGTCCTCTAATGGACTCAAACTCAATCTTTTCTAACTTTGTTTTTGTTAATTTTTCGTAAGTTGTTCTAAAAGCTGATTCCATGACGCCGCCAGATGCGCCATAAATTACTCCTGCGCCAGAAGGTTCACCGAAAATATTATCAATCTTTTGCGGTTTTAATTTATCAAAATTAATTTTATGTTTTTTTAAAAGACGAGCTAATTCTCTCGTGGTTAAAACATAGTCAACAGATGACATTCCTTTGATGCTCAGCTCTGATCGGGAAATTTCAAATTTTTTGGCGGTACAGGGCATGATTGAAACAACTCTAATTTTCTTTGAATTGATTTTTTGTTGTTTTGCCCAGTAGGTTTTTATAAGACCACCCAAAATTTCTTGAGGTGACCTGACAGTCGTCAAATTAGGAATAAATTCTGGATAATAATACTCAATGTACCTGACCCACGATGGACAGCACGACGTAAGGATTGGTAATTTTTTTCCTGACGCGATTCTTTCTACAACCTCTTTTGATTCCTCGGCTGTTGTAAAATCTGCGCCGACAGATGTATCAAAAACATAATCAAAACCAAGTTTCTTAAGCGCAGAAACAATTTTTTCTGTTACTACTTTCCCATATTCTATGCCGAATTCTTCGCCAATACTGGTACGGATTGATGGAGCAAATTGAGCAACAACAATTTTATCTTTTTCCAGAAGAGGTCGTTCGATTTCTTCAAATTCGCCAATCGCTTCAAAAGAACCGGCAGGGCAGTGATTAATGCATTGACCGCAATAAATGCAATCAATATGTTTTTTTTCAGTTGGCAGGATTTTCATTTCATGGCCGCGCTTGTAAATTTCTAAATAGCCAACGCCTTGATTTTTACAAACTTCAACGCAATTCCTGCAATCAATACATTTTGAACTATCGAATTCAATCACGCCATTAAAACTATAAATCGGATAATCGGTTTTTCGATCTTCAAATCGATTAATTGTTGCCTTATTTTCTTCGGCCAGTTTTAGAAGCTGGCAATTAGAAAGCCAAATGCAATCAGAACACTCTTCTTTGTGTTGAGCAAAAAGAAGTTCTAGATTGATTTTTCTGGCTTTTTTTACGCGAGGGCTGGCAGTTAGAATTTCCATACCATCTGACGCAATAGTCGAACAAGCAGGCGCTAATCTTTTTTGGCCTCGCACTTCAACTGAGCAAACCCGACAATTGGGCTTTATTTTTAAATCAGGATGATTGCAAAGCAAAGGAATATAAATGCCATTTTCTTTTGCGACCTGCGCAATCGTTTTTCCTGGGTCGGTCGCAACTTTTATATTATTTATTTTTAATGTCAGTTTTGCCATTGATAAGTTTATTATAAAGAGAAGAGATTGAACCCCCCGCAATCATTCCCAAAGGACAAAGTGTCGTATCTTCAAGAATAGAAAAAAGATCTGTGAGAATTTTTTGATCAGGTGTCTTCTTGAAAAATTCTTCGAATAACCGATAAGTCCCTTCACGACAAGGTGTACATTTATCGCAGTTTTGATAAATAACAAATTTCAAAATCTTTTGAGCCAACAAGACAGAATTTGTAATTCTTTTATCGTAGACAACGATAGATCCAAGACCATTAACGGGCTGATCAATCTCATTTTCAAGCAAAAATTTTCCTAAAGTTCCGCCAGATTGAACAAAGAATTCATATTGAGGCAAGTTTTTAGTTTCTTTAAGGATTTCTCTTATTGTTTGTTGGTCTTTAAGCTTAAAAACGCCTTTGTTTTTTATGTCTCCCGCGAGACAATAAAATCTTTCACCACGATATTGGTTCTTTGCAATTTGACTGACAAAATAGAAAGTTTCAACATTGTTTATTAAAGTTGGTTTTCCAAAGATTCCTTTTTCTGAAGGATAAGGCGGCTTTGGTCTTGGTTCGGGATTTTTGCCTTCAATCACTTCAAGAATTGTCGTTTCTTCGCCGGCTAAATAATGGCCAGGTTTCTCAAATGGCGCAATGGGGAGATCTTTGGCAATTTTCTTTATCTGGCTAGAATATTTTTTGTAATAATCTTTCTTTAGATAAAAATAAGCCCGAGATCCAGGAAAAGTACTTAGGGCAATTTCAATACCACAAATAACATCTTCTAGATGGTGTTTTAAAATATAACCGTCTTTTGACAATTGAGGATCGCCTTCGGAAGCATTGCAAACAATATATTTTAAATTACCTTTCGTGGCTTTAAAAATTTCCCACTTTGAAGCAGTGGAAAAGCCAGCTCCTCCACGACCGAGCAAATTAGCATCTTTTATTTTTTTTATAATATCACTCGCCACAAGTTTAAAGTTTAAATTTTAAAGTGAAAAGTCAAAGTTAAAAATTTAAAATTGAAACATACAGTCAAAGATTCAGAATTAAAAGTGCAAAGTCAAAATGTAAAGTTAAAAATTAAAAACAGTACAATTAAAAATTTAAAATGCAAAATTAAGAGTCAAAGTTAAAAATTCAAAATTAAGACACAAAACCAGAAACTACTTCTTGCCCCTTAATGATAAAATACTAGAACCTAGCATATTGGATAATTCACAGGCTTCTTTAAGTAATGCTTCTACTTTCTCCTCACTTACTTTCTGACTGTCTCTCGATAACGCGAGCCAATATTTAGTTTCATTAGAGGACTTTAGGGCGTGATTGATAAAATTGGTAAAATCCTTTTTAGACGATGATGCTTGTGCCTCGATTATATTAGCTCCAATGCTTGTAGCGCTTCTTATTAATTGTCGGGCAATAATCTCTAAGGAGAAATCTTTTCGCGTGAAGGTATCTATAAATTTAATAATTTCCAAAGAAAACTTATAAGATCTCTTAATTAGCATTTCCTTATAAGATTTGTTTTCCATAACTTTTCACTTTCAACTTTAACTTTGCAATTTTAACTTTAAATTTTTAACTTTCTCCATTTTATCATTTTTTAGAATTTTTTGCCAAGAACATGCAATCCCATTGACAATATGGTAATTATGAGATAGGATGTAAGCAGAAATAAAGGAGGTAGTTATGGATGGTTGTTGTCCAATGGGTTGCGGTCATCGTTGCGGGTCAGCATGTTGCAGTTTAGCCAGATTGTCTGAGACGCTTGATGATACAACAAAGAGGATAAAGGCTAGTATCGAAGAAAGGAGAAGAGATCATAAAGAATTTTGCAAAGGTCTCAGCTTACAAATAAAAGACTTGTTACAGTTAAGATTTGATATAGAGGTTCCAGGAGAGTTTAAGATCAGAGTTTACGGTGTCGACTGTTCTACTAAAATCAGAATGCAGGCTGATAGCAAAAGATGCTTGGTGTTGGTTTCTTTTGTCGGTATTTTCGATAAGAAACATGATCTAGTGAGTCTTATGATGGCACACATGAAGCGGGTAAAAGAACTTCATCGATCATTAGGAATTTCTTGCCCCATGATAGTACCGAATTTCTTTGAGGACAGCCTTTGGCTTGAGCTTGAAGTTTCAGGATTATTTATTGGCGAGGCATTGTCAGACGAGGTATGTCGCGCTATTATCGAACAAACTCAAACATTACTTCCTGAGCGGAAGCAATAGACAAGAAAAACAAAGCTCCGAGACAGCGTTCCCGGAGCATTTTTTGTTTATATTTTTGTTGATTTAGTTTTAACCTTATATTACTTAACGATTAATTCATATTCTCTAGATTTCATTTGTGTTGAACGGCATAATAATTTTTAATTTTCAACTTTAACTTTGCACTTTTCACCTTTAATTTTAAATTTTTTAGTTATTTCTCCAAAAGCAACATCGATAACATAGCTACGATACCGAAAATGAAGAAAAGTAGCTGAAGAAGAGATTTTGATGTTTTAAGTTCTTTGTGAAGCTCAGGAATAAGATCGGAACCGGCAATATAAATGAAACTTCCTGCAGCAAAAGGAATAAGAAAAGTTGTCAGTCCTTTTGTGTAGTGATTTAGAAGAAGGGAGATAATTACACCCAAAAAGGCAGTTAGTGCAGTTAAGAAATTTAAAAACAACGCTTTCTTTTTTGAAAATCCGCCGTAAACCAAGACACCGAAATCGCCAATTTCTTGAGGGATTTCATGAACAATAACCGCAATTGTTGTTGTGATGCCAAGAGGAATGCTTGCTAAATAGGTGGCGCCTAAAATAAGCCCATCAATTAAATTATGAATGCTGTCGCCGACTAAACTCATTAAAGAAGCTTGGTGAATATGAGTTTTATTGATAGGCAAATGGCAGTGACGCCAATGAATAATTTTTTCTACAAAAAAAGAAAAAACAATTCCTGAGATAACAAAAAGAGAAATATTAATACCAAAACCGTTTTCTTTGACCGCTTCGGGCAAAAGATGAATAAAGGCGCCGCCAAAAAGTCCGCCAGCTGAAAAACTGACTAAATACAGCAAAAACTTCTTTAATCTTTCTTCTCTTAGACCTATAAAAAGCACACCAATGAAAGAAATAAGACTGACAATTAAAACACTGACGAGAGAATAAAGCCAAATAATACTCATGTTATTTAATAAAACAGATATTGATATTTTATCATTAAACCATTTTTAAGTCCAAAAGGCTTGTAAAAAACACGCAAACCATTGATTTTTAATAAGTTATGTGGTATAATGTAGAAAAGAAGGTAGTTGAGTGTAGAATGAGGTAGTCCCGCACCAGAGCCCTGACACCAGAATAAATTCGGTGCATGGCAAGCAAAGCACGGTGCGGGATGTAAGAGTTTCTAAGCTCACTTCATTCGCGAAGAATCTCTAACAGAGGAGGCGACTATGAAAGAGGTTTGTAACTATCACGAGACAGTTCCAGCGGAAGTGAGGCGGGAAGTTGAAGAGAGTCTGGTTGATGAAATTGACCCGACTCGTGAAGACAACGACGATCTCGGGCTGTAAAGAGATCAAAAGAATGTCCGCCTTCGCTTTTGGCTACGGCGAGACTTAAGATTTCGTACTGCTCACAGGTTCGCAAACGAAATCTAAAGGAGGTAGGATAGGTCTTGGAGATTGGATTATCATCGGAGGGTTCGTTGCGTTCGTCGCATTTCTCGTGATCATGCTTCGGAGACCGAAGCTGAGAGGAGTGAGGAGTCGTCGAACCAAGGCGGGGTAGATTACCCCGCCCTTTTTGTTTTACAAACTTATCAACTTTAAAAACCGCTCTTGTATTTATATTTTCAAGGGTTTAACATTAAAGTGTAAAATGTAATTTGTTATTTATTATAAAAAGAAAGGAATTAAAAATATGTCAATTGGCGAACCAGGAGAACCACAACCAAACGTAGAATTTGATCCGGAAAAACATGTAAAAATTCCTGAAGAGGAAGGCGGAGGTTTTGTTAAAAAAGAAGCATATGAAACACAAGAGTTAGCAAAACTTTCTGCAACTTACGCTAAAGCCCTAGAAAGACAACAAGAGATTACGGGGAAGGAAACTAATTTCCAAGATATATTACATAATGAGGCAAATAAAGAAAACAAAGAAAGTGATTTATCAGAAGAAGAGAAGCTCATAGAAAGAGTTAAGGATGGTAGAGCTAATTATCGAGACTTGCCAGAATATCAAAGGAGAAACCTTAAGGTTATACAAGTAGCCTTAGAACGAAATGCAAGATTCATTAACTTTGTTCCAGATGATATTAGGGAAAAAATAGAAAAAGGAACACAAGGATTGTAAAAATTTGATATTTTTCCGTTTTTAATTTTGAAAAAGCAGAAAAAACTGAAGAGAAATAATGATTTTTAATATTTATAAGAACTCTAATGTAATCCTTCAATTGCACTCAGGATATAAGGTTTCTATTTCTCGCTTATAGCTCGAAAAGAAATTCTAATAAAAGAGCGCGGAGTCTTTCCGCGCTGTTTTGTTTAGACCACTTTTTGGTCTTCTTTTTTGCTATCAGGGTAGAAATTGTAGAGGATTCCTGCAATGATAAGCGAAGCAAAGAACCCACAGAAAGCAACCTTAAATACAACAACAGGAAGTCCATCATACCGACAACTAAACCAATTAGTACCAATCATGATTATTCCAAAAATCACAAATCCAGATAAACTTACTTTCGCTCCTTTATTCTTCAAAACAGTATCAATGATACTCAGGAAGAACAATAACACATAAATTGAATTTAACGCATAGATGCCGTCAAATGACTTGTTGGGAGATCCGTTAAAAGAAATAAACCCTGCAATGAGGATGCCAACTATGAAAAAAAAAGCATTGTACTTGCAAACCACTCTAATGACTTTTCTCAAAGAACTCACCTCCCTAGGTTAATTTAATTGTAACTCTTATAGACAAAAAATCAATATAAAACAATAAATTTGACTTATCGTCTTTTTTTAAATATGCAAGGCAATTTAAAACATTGACAAGTAATCATGTTTATGATAGAATGGGCAACGGTTGGCAAAAGATTTGCTTTTGTCAAAGTTCTTATGACAAAAGATTGGCTTTTGTCAAAGTTCTTATAAAAATAAATAGGAAAAGGGAGGAAAAATGCAAGAGAAACACGAGAGGAAGCCGCATTTTGAGACAGATGGCATTCATCATGCCACTATCAGAGGACATCGGTTCCATCTGAGATTAAAGGATCCGATCAGTGACAACTATCTTTGGATTGATGGTAAAACCTTACTTGTTATTGGTCCAAGAGATGCAAATTTTGTCCGTTATATCATTGAAGCAATGTGGAAGTTTTTAAATGGCGAAGGTGATCGGATTGAAGAAGCTGCTAATTGGATTGTTGATCAGATGAAAAAGATGTATCCCAAAGTTAATCGTCGTCGAATTCGCAAGGATCTTGACAGGATTTTTGACACCTTAATGGCGATTGCCGAAAGCGGATGTCCGGTTGAGGTCCTAGGAGAAGATGATGTTCGCGAAGTGCGATACGATAAATGGGTCGCGCCAGCGCGCATGGATCTTGCAGTCACTGGCCGTTGTAATCTGAATTGTGGAAAATGTTATCGAGGCGGTAGCCAGATTATTCAAGAATTAGATCTTGATGCGTGGCGTAAGGCTTATGGCATTCTTTGGAATGCTGGGGTTCACCAGATTGTTTTTACTGGTGGAGAGCCAACTCTGCGCGACGATATTGTTAAGCTAGTCAGCGAAGCAGATGAGTTTGTCACAGGGCTTGTAACTAACGGAACGAATCTTGAAGCATTAGCAGAAGAATTATTTGCAGCGAGCCTTGATTATGTTCAAGTAACGATTGAGTCTTGGACTTCTGCGATTCATGATGCAATGACTAATACTCCTGGCTCTCATGTCAGGACGGTTGCTGGCATCAAGAAAGCGCTTGAGGTTGGTCTGAGCGTCTCAACAAACACGACGCTTACCAAACAAAGCGCAGCAGGATTTCTTGAAACTATCAGATTCTTGCATTCGCTTGGCGTAAAACATGTTGCCTGTAATAGTCTTATTTGCAGCGGGCGTGGAACTGCTTGCAAGATAGAGAATGGTCTTAGTGACCAGGAACTTGCAGGAATTCTTGAACAAGCTTGCGAATTAGCTGATGAACTTGGAATGGAATTCCAATGGTATTCGCCGACGTGCTACACTCTTGGCGTAAATCCCATTGATCTGGGATTAGGTGTTAAGACTTGTTCAGCGGCGTCATATAATATGACGATTGAGCCAAATGGTTCTGTGCTTCCTTGCCAATCCTGGCCGGAGAGTGTCGGAAACATTCTCGTGGATGATTGGAAGAAGATCTGGGAACATCCGGTTTGCGTTCAGTTGCGCAATCATGCGATGAAAGCGCTTGGATGCGGAGGATGCGCTCACGAAACTACTTGTGCGGGTGGGTGTCCGCTCGACAAGACACCGCGCCAAAAGACGACCAGCAAAAAGGAGTGTGCGTAGCCATGAAAAAGCTCTATCTGTTGGCAACGCTTGTTTTGCTCTGTGTCTTCGGCGCGTGCGTTTTTGCCGATGACACCGGAACCTATAAGATTATTGATTATAAAGTAACCTTAAATCCACAGATAGACGGATCGTTTTTGCTGGGTTGTTACCAGAAATGGGAAGTAACTAGTGGCCATATCCCTTGGATTACCGTAGGACTTCCTAATAGCGGATTTAGTATCAAGAATTCAGGACTTAATGTTAAAACCATTAAATCTGATAATTCTAGTGATTGGTCAGGAGTCAGAATTGACCTTGATAATGATTATAAGCCTGGACAAACATTCGAGGTTTCCTTTGAAGTTAGCGTCAAGCTTCTTGGTCAAACAAAGGAAGGATATCGGATTAGCTATACTCCCGGTTGGTATGATCGGGCAGTAACAGATAGGCTAACGATCGTTCTGGATTTGACCACGCTTACCAGCGATACGTCGGGCATTAAGACCAATCCACAACCAACATCAACTAATGCTTCTCAGCTTACCTGGGAAAAGACTGGTTTAACAAAAGGCGAACACTTTGCAATTACTATTGACTTGCCAAAGACAATCTTTCCTGAAGTTGATCAAAAGAATGTTCATAAAGGATTGTCAGGCGTAGCATGGTTTTTCATCATTATTGGAATAATCGCCGGTGTTATCATTATAGCTTTCCTTATTGGTGCTATGGATGATGGCGGTTATTCCGGCGGTGGCGGCATCTTTGTTGGCGGAAGTGGTGGTGGCGGTGGAAGAAGCTCGGGTGGCGGTGGCGGGTTCGGCGGCGGAGGATTCTCCTGCGCTTGTGCCTGTGCCTGCGCTTGTGCTGGTGGCGGCGGAGCGGGTTGTTCTCGCAAAGCTGACCATACTTGTCCGCTATGCCGGGACTCTCGTCAGAAAAGGAATAGAATCAATCTTTTTAAAAGGAAGCGCCATGAATAAGAAGTACGTGGTATTTCTCTTAATGGCAATCCTATTTCTGACAGCTTGTAATAGTAATCAGGGCGGTCAGGATGCTGGAAACGTATCGATTCCTGAAGGTTGTCCTCCTTTTACTCATTTAGGACAGTATTGGGTGATTGACAATGCCAATGTTCTCAATCTGAGCACTATTGTTTATGCTGATGCGATTTTCCAGAAGCTCAAACAAGATGGTATTGCCGAGATCGTGGTTTTGATTCAGCCAGGCGTTAAAGATAGCGCTTTGCTGACATACGCCACGCACTATGGCAGATGGTTAGGGCTTGGAAAAACCGGTCCCAGTTCTCTAGGCGGCAATAATGGTATCGTATACCTGATTGTGCCAGAACTAGAGAGTAAGCTGACGATTGAGCCAGGAAGAGGCATGTTTAAGTTTACTATCAGTGATTTTGGCCCGATCGTGGAACGAGTCGCGATGGATTTTCTTAACTATGGTGACTATGACGGAGGTGTCAAAACTCTAGCAGACGAAACTGATAGGGTTTTAAGAGAGATCTATAAACCAGGGAGCTAAAAAGGAGGCTCAAATGAAGGTCGTAGGTTGGGTATTGCTTGGGTTGGTGTTTTTGGCAGGAATTATTGTTGTGGCAACTTGGAATAGTTTAAACACGAAAAATCAAGCGGTGCTTGGAGGAAAATCACTTTGTTCCTCTGCGCTTGCTAACTGTACCGAGAAGATTAAGATGGTTTGGACTGCTAATCAGCAGCAATTCGAATTCGAGAAAGAAACTCTTCGGGTAGTAACCGAAGCGCGAAATAGTTTTGAAGCAGCGATGAAAGCGTTCAATGATGCAGCTGCCAAGAGTGGCGAGACAGATACTCAAAAACTGACTCAGTTAGCTGATGCAGCTTATAGGAGTGCTCTCGCGGTGAATGTTCAGATTGAGGCTTATCCAGAACTTCATTCATCCGAGATTACTAAAGAAAACGCGCGAAACATGGAAGCATCGGTTGATCAGGTTAAGGCCGCATTTGACGATTGGATCGTTGCGATTCAGAGATACAATACTACACGTGGCGGTTTCTTTACTACTATTGTAGCCAGTTTGTTTAGCGGTCGTTTCCCAGAGTCCTATGCTTACTACGAGGGTCCGGTTAACGAGCTTAATACGGACTTGCTTAATCCTCAGGCAGCAGGGGGAACTAAGTAGCAAATCAAAAAGGACGCATCCAGCGTGGTGCGTCCTCTTTTTTTATTGACAAATGATTTTGTTTCTGTTAGGGTGTTAATAGTGTTGTTCTTCAACCCTTCAACTAAGTTTAGGGCAAGCAAGTTCAGGATGTAATCCTCCTTCGCTATCTCCTACGCTAAACCTGTCTACCGTCAGGCAGGGCTACGGAAGATCGAGGAAAGCTTCGGAAGGATCTAAGAGTTTTTAACTTTCGCAATGCTCAAGAAAAAACTCTAAGAGGAGGGCAGAATGTGGTGGATTCCTTGCATTATAATCTCTGCGTGGTTGGTTGCGGGAATATTCGCCTATGCCATTAAGAAGCACACCTACAAAATCCACTATGAAAGATGTCGTCCAAGAGGACATACAAGTAAGAATGAACGCTACTGCTGTTATTGCATACCCTTTGGGTTAATAGGGTTGATTGTGGCTCTTGACTATAAACGTTATAATCTTGAACCATTCGGTCTTTGTTGGAAAATGCCAAAAGTGCTACTGGCAAATCCACAAAACAGAAGGCGCTAGAACGCAAGTGGAACTCGCAAAAGATCGCGAGTTCTTTTTTAATCCGCAATAAAAATAAAATGGTAGATGTCCGACATCTACACTAAAAAAAGGAGTCCCTTAGGACTCCTTGACTTTTGTGCCTTCTTTGGCGACTATGTTCTCTAGACGATAGGTTATCGCATTCACTACCGATAATGGAGATCCAGTATCTATGAATTGTCGAATGCGGTTTCTAGTTATATTATCAGAAATAAGTTGACTTCCAAGAACTTTTCTTAAGATGATCCTAAGGTACACAACGCGAGACTGATCGGAAAGATTCGGCTTATTGCGAAGCTTTCTGAACTGATCAAGGAAATAAGCAGGAAGAGTTCTGTGGATAATTGCCAGATATTCTTCTTCTTGTGTGTTTCTGGCAGTTTGGTCATCTCCCAAACCATAAAGCAATTTTCTCTTAATAGTCCTAATTTCTTTAGAAGTATAGCCATACCTTAGTATTTCATCAATTAGCGCGAGGCTAGGGTCTAGGTCAATACCATTTTCTTTTGCCCACTCTCCAAGAGTTTTATTACCATCATATCTAGCAGTAAGACCAAAATAGGGAATGGAACTTTTGGCATGAGAATCAATTCTTGCCTGTTTGATTCTTTTGATACCAGAATTTTCAAGATATTCAATCAAAACTTTTTCCCAATCATCTCTTGAATTAATCGGTCCATGCCCATTGAAATAGAACGGTAACCACATTTTGTCGCCTCCTTTGGAACTAGCCCTATTCTATATTCTTTATAAAATAATGTCAATGAAAATGGGTAGAAGCTAGAAGTTGGAAGATAGAGGTTAGAATAATACCATATGGCGAATACGAGATTTTTCGCTTGGTTCGACAAGCTCATCATAAATCACTCAGAATGACAGACAAAAATCGGAGGCTAAGACTCCGATTTAACGATATCGGGCTGGGGAGACTTGAACTCCCGACCTCACGGTCGCCTCAGGCGACCGCTAGTCAACTACATGTTTAACATTTACATCTAGCCATTCTCTTCCCTTGCCAGATTTCAAGAATTTTTCTCTTCTAACTGCATCAATCCTTGTTTCGAATTTCTCTGTATATTCTAAAGAAAATGGTAGTTGGAATCTTATTGATTTAGTTAATCCAAGATTATGCTCATCAATCCTTCTTTCTAAGTTGTTAGTTTGTCCGATATAGCGATAACCGTTTTTCTTACTTCTTAACACATATACATAGTACATTTTTAAGCTAAGATTATTATTTTCTTGTATCGGGCTGGGGAGACTTGAACTCCCGACCTCACGCACCCCATGCGCGCGCGCTAGCCAACTGCGCCACAGCCCGTCATTCTTATAATATATAATTATTGAACGAAAATCAATAATTTTTATTGATCCTTGACAATTTTATGGAAAAGAGTAGGATAAAGACAGCTTTAACGTTCCAAAGGAGGAACAATGACAAAGAAGGAGCAACTGGTGTGGTTTGACAGTACCGGAGAGATTTCTTCTGGCGAAAAGCCTTTTCGCCGTAGAATCATCGCTATCGCTGAAGCTCGAAGTCTTTTAGGAGAGGCAATAAGGCTTCGTAAGAATTGGTCTATAGACGATCTTCCAGTTAGTGCTTGGTTGCGGGCAACACCAAGCAAAAGAAGATTTAGCATTGTCATCGGTGGTTTTAGAGGAGATCTGCGCCTTATTAGAAATGTTCGGTTAGTTAAGAAAGATATTTGCTTATATGCCCATGTACCAAGTATTGTCAAAAAAAGTTTTGGTAAATGGGAAGATGTTGCAGAATTTGAAGATGAAGACGGCAATCGTCTTTACGTTAGACTCATTTACATAGCTAAATACAGCGGAGCTAAGCCCTATATTGTTTCTGAGTAAAGCAAAGAGGTCCAGACGGACCTCTTTTTAATTTTATGTAATAAAAAAGATTAGACTTTGCTTTTTTTGGCGATTGTTCGAAGGCAGCGCGTACAAACCTTAATTTGTTCGCCTTCAATTTGAGTTGTTTGAATATTCGCCCTTTTCCATTTATTGGCAGTTGGGTTATTTTTTCCTCTAAGCTTCTTTCTGAGCCCACCCATCATCGAGGTTTTGTCGCAAATTTGACATCTCATAGATATATAGAATAAACTTATTAGTAAGAGGGTTTGTTTTGTTTACCTCAAGTTTTTCTATTTTAACTAAAAATTTATCAAATATCAATACATGACAAGTATTTTCATTGTTTTTCAGCTAATCGTTCTGATTTTTTCAGCGATTATCCATGAAATTTCTCATGGCGCAATGGCAAATCGTCTTGGCGATCCGACCGCAAAATCAATGGGAAGATTAAGTTTAAATCCCCTGAAACACCTTGAGTTTTTCGGCTCTTTTCTGGTGCCAGTAATGTTGTGGGTGCTCACTAAAGGAAGTTTTGTTTTTGGTTGGGCAAAACCAGTTCCAATTAATCCTTATAATATTCAAGATCAGAAACGTGGTCTAGCGAAAGTTGCCTTGGCGGGACCAGCATCAAATCTTATTATGGCGATAGTTTTTGGCATGATTTTAAGATTTTTGCCTCAAACAAATCCGCAATTGATTCTTTTTGGGACATTCTTAAGCATTATAGTTCAGGTAAATATATTGTTAGCGGTTTTCAATCTTATTCCGGTTCCGCCGCTTGATGGCTCAAAAATTGTTTTTGCCTTTTTGCCAGCCAAGTATTATCAATGGGAACAGAAAATGGAGCAAAATAAATTTATTGTTTTGGCGATCGTCTTAATTTTTGCGCCCTATATTCTCTGGCCGGTGATTTCAGGAATTTATAGATTAATTATCGGGGTGTAAAAATTGATTATTATTCCCACCGAAGCTTGATACATAAGGGGTTTGGTGATAGAATGGAAAAAAATTAAAAGTTTAAAGTGCAAAGTGAAAAGTCAAAATTAAAAGTTCAAAATTAAACTTTAACTACTTATAATTAATATTTGGAAGTCGGACTTCCAAAGGAAGACCGACTTCCTTCAAACATTTTACATTTTTCACTTTAAATTTTAAACTTGAAACATGTTGACAATTAAAGAAATTTACAATTTAGCGATAGAGCTTGGCAGAAAGGCAGATTTTCGGTCAAAGACGGAAATTGACGCCTTACTTAAACGCGCCAAAGAAAAATATGAAAAACTTTCTCAAAAAGAGAAAGAAGTTTTTGATAAGGAAAATTTAACCAATCCTTATGGTGACAGCAGAATTCTTTTTGGCGATACTGGAAAAAAGATAAAGAAAATCATGATGGGCATTGATATGAAAGAACCAGAGCTTTTGTTGGCTGATAAACTTGGCGATATTGACCTTGTTATTTCTCATCATCCAGCCGGTATCGGGCTTGGCGGACTAGATGAAGTTATGGAACTTCAAGCGGATGTTTTGGAGCAATACGGTGTACCAATTAATGTGGCTGAAGGATTAATGAGAAAAAGAATTTCCGAGGTTGCCAGGGGCGTATCGGCGTCAAACCATAATCGTTCTGTTGATTTTGCCAAATTGCTTGGGATGCCATTTATGTGTCTTCATACAACTTGCGATAATTTGGCAGCTGACTTTTTAAATAAAGAAATTAAGAAAAAGAATCCGCGCTATGTTGGTGACTTGCTGGATTTGCTTTTTGATATTCCCGAATATAAAGAAGCAGCGAAAATCAAGGCGGGACCAAGTCTTTTTGCTGGGGCCAAAGAAAATCGCTGCGGTAAAATTGCGCTGACGGAATTAACTGGAGGTACTGAAGGTTCATCAGAAATTTACGAAAGACTAGCTCATGCGGGAATCGGAACAGTCATTGGCATGCATATGTCAGAAAAACATACTGAAGCCGCCAAAAAAGCTCATATCAATGCGGTCATTGCTGGTCATATTTCATCAGATTCAATCGGCATTAATCTTTTCTTGGATGTATTGGAAAAAAAGGGAATTGAAGTTGTGCCGGCATCGGGATTGACAAGGGTTAGAAGATAAACTTAACTAAATCCGAAATACGAAGTACGAAATACGAAACAATATCTAATTTTAAAAATTATAAATTCAAAACGGTTTTGGTCATTTGGATTTAAATATTAAAATTTGTTTCGAATTTCGAAATTCGATATTCGAATTTTGCTTGTAATTATAAATCTATGACTCGTATTTACATTAAAGATACTCCAAATCATATCGGCAAAGATATTATCCTTTGCGGGTGGGTTAGGACACGCCGCGATCATGGCAAGATTATTTTTATTGATTTATGGGATGCAACGGGCATAATTCAGTGTGTTTTAGCGCCTGATCAAGAAGAGGGTTATAAAGTCGGTCAAGGCCTCAGGGGTGAATGGGTGGTTAAATTTGAGGGTGAAGTCAAAAAGCGTCCCGACAAAATGGTCAATGACAAAATCGCAACCGGGGGCGTTGAATTTCTTGTAAAAAAAGTAGAAGTTTTCTCAGAAGCAGGTGAATTACCACTGGATATTAAAGGCGATGGAACTGATATTAAAGAAGATTTTCGCCTTAAATATCGCTATTTGGATTTAAGGCGCGAGAGAATGCAAGAAATTATGAGAATTCGCTCAAGGGCAAAAACTTGGGTGATGAATTATCTTTCTGAAAAAGGTTTTACTGAGATAGAAACGCCTCTCATGACAAAATCGACCCCCGAAGGCGCGCGCGACTTCATTATTCCTTCGCGATTACAAGCAGGTAAATTTTATGCTCTTCCTCAGAGTCCGCAACAATACAAACAGCTTTTGATGGTTGCGGGTATGGAAAAGTATTTTCAATTTGCCCGTGTTTTCCGCGATGAAGATTTGAGAGCGGATAGGCTTTTTGAGCATACTCAACTTGATATTGAAATGAGCTTTGCCAGCCAAGAAGATATTTTGGGAATCATTGAACCGATGATTATTGAAATGTCAGAAAAAGTTTTTGGAAAAACCATTCAAGAAAAACCTTTTCCCAGAATCACTTATCAAGATGCGATGGAAAAATATGGCAATGACAAACCCGATATGAGAAAAGATAAAAATAATCCTGATGTTTTGGCATTTTGCTGGGTGATTGATTTTCCCATGTTTGAAGTTTTGGAAGATGGTTCGATTGATGCGGTCCATCACCCCTTTACAGCGATGAAAGATGAAGATTTGGCGATTTTCGACAAAATCAATCCAGAAAAAATTACAGAAGCTGACAGAAAAAACTTAATGAAGATTCGCGCTAAGCAATATGACTTGGCGTTAAACGGCATGGAAGTGATGGGCGGATCAGTCAGAACTCATGATGCGAAAATTTTGAAGAAAGTTTTTCAAATGTTAGGGCATAGCGCTGAAAATGTTGAGAAACAATTTGGTCATTTACTTGAAGCTTTCAGTTATGGCGTGCCTCCGCATGGCGGGATTGCTGCTGGTTTTGACAGAATGCTTCAAGCGATTTTAGGACAAAAAAGCATTCGCGAAACCGTTGCTTTTCCCACTTCGACTTCAGGTATAACTTCGGTCATGGACGCACCGTCGGAAGTGGACGAAAAACAGCTCAAAGAACTAGGAATCAAAGTTGTCAAAAAATAATAAATTAAAATATTTGGAAGTCTCACTTCCAAATATTTGTTTAATGAACCTTAAAAATATGTTTGAGGTCTCACCTCTAACATATTTCTCATATTGCTATGTTTAGAGAAGGAGAACAATTTTTACATAAAAGAGACAGTCAACTGCACACTTCTGGTCCGGTGGAGCATGAAAAATATCGCAAAGAAATGGCAGGCGAGGAAACTTCACAAAAACCAGTCGACAAGATCGCTGATTGGCTGAAAGTTATTGAAAAAACTCATCTGGAACATCGGGATGATCCAAGAGTTTTAGAAAGAATCAAGGAGTATTACCACGATCAGTTTGTCATTAAACCAGAAGATGTTCCTGAGAGTTATTATGAAAATCAAAAAAGAATAGCTCGAGAACAAGGTCATGGCGATATTGAAATTCCTGAACGGATAAGAGAACAAGGAAGAGAGGTAATTATTAATGATCAAAAATCTACTCTGGATAATTGGGTAGATTATTTTATTTCTCATGATTCTGAAAGTTTTCCAATGTGGGCAAAGTATTGGGCATTTAATGGGATGCTCAAACTCTCAACTTTTGATAAAGAAAAACATGTTTTTGGAAAACGAGATAAAAATACAGTTGCCCCTTTTCCTGATCTTAATCGCGAAGCCCTAGCCTATGTGATTGATGCTATTATTAAGAAAGCCAAGAATGAGAACATACCAATAGCGCAAGATAATCCAGAACTTCAGAAGCTTCTTGAAGGAGCCAATTTTGGCAAGCTATATATCTATGCGATTGAAAAAGTAACTCCCACAGAAACAAATGAACTTTTAAAAACAGAAGGAGAATGGGTTAGATATCCTCAAGAATCTGACCATATGCCATTAGTCGAATCTCTCCAGGGCTATGGTACGGGTTGGTGTACAGCTGGAGAAAACACAGCAAAGGCCCAATTAGAAAGCGGTGATTTTTATGTATATTATTCCCACGACAAAGAAGGCAACCCAACTATTCCCAGAGCAGCGATCAGGATGGAAGGAGAAAATATTGCCGAAGTCAGAGGCATTGGTCCACAACAAAATCTTGATCCATATATTAGCGATGTTGTTGAGAAAAAATTAGTAGAATTTCCTGACGGTCAAGCTTACAAGAAAAAAACAGCTGACATGAAACGGCTGACAGAAATTGAAAAAAGAAATCTCAAAGGAGAAGAATTAACAAAAGAAGACCTAAGGTTTTTATATCAATTGGACACAAAGATTGAAGGATTTGGCTATGGAAAAGATCCAAGGATTGAAGAGATTTTGAAAAAAAGAGATATTAAATCCGATCTTTCTTTAGCAACAGGATATTCAAAAGAGCAAATTAGCACAACAGGACAGGAGGCTTTTCAAAACAATATTGAAATTCATTACGGCGATATTTTTATTAATGATTTTGATCTTGAAGAATTGAGTTATTCTTTTGATAAACTGAAATTTCCAAAAATAGTAACTGGAAGCATTTCATTGTCTAATCTAAACCATTTTGATCGAGTGGAGTTTCCAGAGGAAATCAAGGGTAATCTTGGGCTTGGTGATATTGTGTTTGTGGAAGGGATAAAACTGCCTAAAATCGTAGGCGGGAATCTTGATCTTGGTAGTATTGAGTCTGCCGTTGGTCTCGAATTACCAGAAGTAATAGATGGAAACTTATATCTTGGAGGTTTAGAATCTCCAGAAGGATTGAAATTGCCAAAAAAAATAGGCGGCACTCTTTATCTTAGCGGTCTTAAGTCTGCAGAAGGATTGGAATTGCCAGAAGTAGTAGGTGGTAGTTTGATACTTTATGGTCTTGAGTCTGCCAAAGGCCTAAAATTACCCAAAACAATTGGTGGAGAATTAGATCTTAATGGTCTAGAGTCTCAAGAAGGACTAGAATTACCAGAAACAGTAAATGGCAATCTTGGACTTAATAGTCTTAAGTCTGTCAAAGGTCTTAAATTACCAAAAATAGTTAAAGGATATCTTCATCTTAGCAGTCTTGAGTCTACTAATGGTTTAGAATTACCAGAAATACTAGGCGGACTTTCTTTGGGCGGAATTGATAATGTGAAAGATTTGAAATTACCAAGAACAATGAGCGAAAACCTTAATCTTGTTGGCCTTACATCTGCAGAAGGATTAGAATTTCCAGAAACAGTAGGTGGTACTATTTATCTTAATTCTCTTGAGTCTGCTAAGGGGTTAAAATTACCGAAAACAGTAGGCGGAGGGATTCGCCTCAATGCTCTTAAGTCTGCTGAAGGATTAGAATTACCAGAAATAGTAAACGGTGACCTTGATCTTAGAGGCCTTATTTTTCCTCAGGGATTAAAATTGCCAAGGATAATAAAAGGAGATCTTTTACTCAATGGTCTTAAGTCTGCAGAAGGATTAGAATTTCCAGAAACAGTAAATGGCGAACTTGATCTTAATGGCCTTGTGTATCCTCAGGGATTAAAATTGCCAAGGACGATAAAAGGAAATCTTTCGCTTAATGGTCTTAAATCTGTTGAAGGATTAGAATTTCCAGAAACAGTTGGTTTGACAATTTATCTCAATGGTCTTCCACGAACTATCAGGTTTGAAGAGATAAGAAGATTAAGAAAACAATACCCTGAATTAGCTTTTCATTATTAAATACATAAAGGCAATATATCTATGCTTAGAGAAGGAGAACAATTTGATCAAACAGAAACGGGCGAGTTTGTTGAACAAAAAGTTGAGGATATAGAACCTGACGCTTTTTCTTTGAGTCCTGAATCGCGACAAACATTAGAAGATTTAAAATTAAAACTACAAGATTTTCGAGATCGTTTTGTTTCGTCTGATACTCAAAAAATTCCGTTTACCGAACCGGGCGGCGAACAAGATATTGCAAGAAAAATGACAGCGCTTCAAAAAGAAAAAATTCCACAAATATTTAAGGAAACGGATTTTGAAAGCTCTCATCTAGCTATTCATGAAACCCAAAAAGAGAAAAATTCCTGCCAATTAGCTTCTGTGAGTAATATTCTTGGAGCACTTGGCATAGAGGTCTCAGAAAAAGAGATTGCCGGAGAGATTGGCAAGAGCGGAGAATTTGCGGATATATGGCCAGACCAATTAGTTAAGTATTTAAGAGACAAAGGACTAGATGTAACTAGAATAAACGATACCCTAGAAGCGATTGATGTGCTTATAAGGGGCGGGAAAATTGTTTTATTTCTTTTGCCTCCGAAATATCCAGTTGCACACGCTGTCGCCATTTCTGGAGTAAAAATTAATCATGGGAAAATTGAGTTTTATGTTAATGATCCCCAATACAAAAATTACGCGGAAACTCTTTCTTTGGATGACCTTGTCGATATTATAATTCCTTATTCTTTTAATAGAATTACTCTCCCTTACGCTGTATTAAAAGGGAGGCATTACCAAAATAAATCTGAAAAATAGACTTAAGCTGATTGATATATTTTGGAAGTCTCACTTCCAAATATTTGTTTAACATATCCATGCTTATAGAAGGAGAACAATTTAATCAGACAGAAACGGGCGAAATTGTTGAACAAAAAGTTGAAGATATAAGAGCTGAAGAACATTGTTTTGGAGAAGATGAGGGCGAACTTGTTTTAAATTATTTGAAAGGATACATTGAGAGACACAATACGCCTCCATCAGAAAACGATGTCTATGCTTTTCTTTCCGGAAAACCCCTTTCTGGCGAACAAATGGGAAAGGTTTATGAAGAATGGCAGCAACAACCTACTACCACAAAATGGGCGGAAGATTTGAAACGATTTTATGACGAAAGAGAAGAAGACGGATTATCAAAAATGACAGGATGGATTCATTTTGATACGGCTTGGACAAAAAGAGGCGAGCAGGAAAAAAGGGAAGAAACTAAATATCGTTTTTATTTCAATCCGAAAGATGAATATGTCGGTACGGTATTTCAGAATTTAATTACGCTTTTAGAAGGCGACCCAAATTTGGGATTTGGAATTAAAACACATTCTGTTTTTACGGGCGAGCTTCCGGAAGGAGAAAAAAGATTAGTGCCCGAAGAGGCTTTTAGGGCAAAGGACAGAATCGTTCTTTATGTTGAAGAAAAATCAGCTAATCAAGTTTTGGGATTATTGCGAGATTATGTAGAAAGTCACAAAGATTGGTTTAACGAGGATGCGCTTCCTTTTTCTGCGAAAATTAAAGATAAGACTGGTGTGGAAAAATTACCTGGCATCTCAATGGCTGGAGAGCTTGATCGTGAATCCCAAGGCCGCAACCCGACCTCTTTTACGGGAATTCAGGCAAGGATTATTCAAAGAGGATTAAAAGAAATGGCGGACTTGATCGAAAATCCGGATGGACATGATCCTATTAAAGCTGATTATCTAGGAACATTCAGTCAAGATTCAGAAATCCAACAATGGGCTTTGCGAATTCAAGAGGAATATAAAAAAAGAAAAAGCGAACTTCAAGGAAGGTGGATTGATAAGGAGCGTTTGATTCACGAATGCGTTGTCGACGATCCGCAAAGCGCCAAGATTTTTCCCAAAGTTTTTCGCCATTTTTATGAAAGATTTGCTACGCTTTATGGCATTGATTTAAAAAATATCGCTTTCTATGATGAAGAAAGGCAAAAATTAATGAAGGACGTGCAATAAACTCTAAACTTTAAATAAATTGACATATGTGGGAGGCTGAGCCTCCCACATATGTCTTATTGACAATTGGTTATCTGTGTATTAATGTTGTAGTAAGGAGGGCGATATGCGTATTAAAAAGGCTAGCAAGGGATGGCGAGGCAATGTTACTCTTGATACTAGAATAAAACACGATCCTCAAGAAGACGATCCCAAATTGGGACCAATCATTAAACAAGCTTACGAAGAAGCATGTATTACAGTGTGCGGAGAGAAAAAGCCTCGAAAACTAGAGCTTGGTCAGAATCACGCTATTTGGGGAAAACAAAAAGAGATCCTGAGAGCACAAGGCATTAGTTGGAAAACTCCAGCGGAAATGACTCCAGGAACAATGATAGATTAAGAATTGTTCTTTGCCCGACACAGAAGAAAGTGTCGGGTTTTTTGATAGATATTTACTTTTTATTGCAAAACACAATCTTACGAAGTCGGACTTCGTAAAATTGTTATATCTCATTGGCATTCACAAGAAAATCTAATAAAAAGCTTGCATTTTGGAGTGGAATGTGGTATAATGAATAGTGAAAGAGAGATTAGGAGTTTCTCAGTTCAAAAACACTCAAACAAGAAGGAGAGGAAGAAGATGGATCACGCGAAAGCCAGCGAAGCGATTCGTTCTTTGGTCCAAGGAAAGCCGGCGCGCTTGCAGCTCATTTTCCGAAAGGGAAAAGACTCGATCACGGGCCTGCGACGCCTGATGGTTCGGAAGGGCGAGTGGTTCACCTACGACGACATGACCGAGATGATCATTCTCGCGGTCGTCCAGTCGAACGATTGGGACAATGACGAGAACCGAAAGGTCGTCATTGACATCCCGGTCGTCTGCTGGGAGTTCGTCAACTGGTTCTTGCAGAGCAGCGGGATCGTGAAAGACCTCGAGAGCATCGCGGTGGTGCACTAGGCTTGAGTCTTCACGAGTACAAGTACGGTGGGCGGTCAGAGGATCGCCCATCTTTTTTTTATTATGCCTAGGTCTTGGTGTTGAGGTTAGACCTCAATAGCCACCCTAATAACCAAGTTTTGTTTATTTTGTTATTTTTAGTAAGGAGAAAAGACAAAAAAACACCAAAAAGCTTGACTTTTTAATTAAATATAGTACAATTTGTGACAGAAGTAGATAAAACCAAAGAGGAGGAAAAACATGGAAACGCGCAATGTAAGGGTACTGATTTTTGAGAAGCAAGGATGCGTGAGTGGAGTATTCGAGATCATTCCGTTTGTCTACGATTCTAGCAATACAAGTGATGAAGACCTCAAGGCTTTTGTAAGGAGACAGGTAATCGAGACAATTCGTTCACGCGGCAGTGATTTAAGTGAAAAAGGAGAATTGGATAAAGCTCGATTCTTCCGTCCTGCTGCAGTTGAGAAGCAGAAGATTTACAGACAACTTCCATATAAAGTTGGGGATTCTTATGTTATCATTGATGCGTTTGTTTCTCGCGGTTTCAATTTCAAGCTTGATTGTCCCTGTGTTTTTGTCGAAGTTTGTCAGTCGCGAATCAATGATAATGATTTTTGGGTGAATATTTATGATGTTGACGATGCACAAGTCCCAATCTGTGTGATTCTCGTAGAAGAATATGTTTTTATTGGACCAATCTCCGATGTTGGTGACAAAGAGAAAGTTTGCGCGGGAGCGTAAATCAATCGTTAGTGAAGTTTTGATGGGCGGTCAGAGGATCGCTCATCTTTTTTTATTACATTAATTTTTAACATGACAATGTGGGAGGCTCAGCCTCCCACATATTTCTTATTTAGATGTAATCCTTCGACTTTGCTCAGGATATATCCTTCAATAGATTCAGGACAAGAAATTTTCTATATTTCATCATAATTCAACAAGAAAATCTAATAAAAAGCTTGCATTTTGGAGTGGAATGTGGTATAATGGTTGTTAAGAAGAGAGTTGTGTATGAGTTAGTCCTTCGACTGCGTCGCGTCAAACGCGACTCCGCTCAGGATGTAAGAGCTTCTAGATTCGATAGAAGCTCATCAAGAATCTCTAACAGGAGGAAGAAGATGGATCACGCGAAAGCCAGCGAAGTGCTTCGTTCTTTAGCCCAAGGAAAGCCGGCGCGTTTGCAGCTCGTTTTTCGAAAAGGAAGGGACTCGATCACGGGCCTGCGGCGCCTGATGATGCGGAAGGGCAAGTGGTTCACCTACGACTACATAACCGAGATAATCATTCTCGCGGTTCATGAGTCGAACGATTGGGACAATGACGAGAACCGAAATGTCGTCATCAACATCCCAGTCGTCTGCGGGGAGTTCATCGAATGGTTCTTGCAGAGCGAGATCGTGAGGGACCTCGAGAGCATCGCAGTGGTGCACTAGGCTCGAGTCTTTACGAGTACAAGTACGGTGGGCGGTCAGAGGATCGCTCATCTTTTTTTAAAAATATTAAAATTACCTAAAACTCTTGATTTTTGTAGCGATGTGTGGTATAATGAGTAGTAGGAATTTGGGACTAAGAAGGAGGAAAGATGACAGATCGAAGAGTTGTGCAAACGGGAAGGTACCATGGAGAGTTGTTGGATGCTTTGACTTTCGTTGAGCAACTCAACGCAGGGGGGTGGGTTGCCTCGGCGGGTATACCATGGAAGCTTCAGGAGCTTCCGGTAACCAAAGCGTCGCTTAGCGGAGAGACATTGAAGATTGAAGTTGGAGGGCACAGTTTTGAGCTTCCGAGCGATCGCATTCTCCTTGTCGATCCTTGGACTGTCAAGGTTCTTCATACAGTCATGCGGAGACAACAGCGCAAGATGATCGACGGTGGTGGTTGGCACGAAGTGCCTGGTATAGGGGTTGCTTTTAGTGTGCGGAATCCTGCACTTGAAGAGAGTATCCGCAGGGTTCGAGATGAGAAGGCTCGACGCGAAGAAGAAGAGCGACAGCGCCGCGAAGCTGCAGAGCACGAAGCAAAGCGCCAGGAGTTTGTCGCGCGACTCACGCAAGACTTTGTTGGCAAGAAGCTGGCAAGAATCGATGTTGTCGGCGAAGATCTCCATCTCGAGTTCGATGATGGTTCTAAGTTGTCGATCGAGCTTGCCGGTGGAGATACATATGACGCGTGGATCGATGTGAACGGAATCTCACTTCATTGTTTCAAAGCCGACACTTATCGTTGAGTTTTCGCAAATCAAAGTGGTGGGCGGTCAGAGGATCGCCCATCTTTTTTATGGCAAAAACACCATTTTGCTTGATTTTTGGAGTGAGGTGTGGTATAATAGGGAGTGAGAAGAGAGTTGGGATTTATGCAATACCTCTTGGCAATGATGTGGTTGGAATGTAAAAATTCTTACTAGATCGCTGCCAAGATGGTAGCTTCCGGTGAAGTACCGGAGAATCCCGAGATGGGAGGAAACCGTGACGCAAAGAAAGAGTGGACAAGAGATTCTTCTCTCTAAGTCAGTCTGTTTTGCCTTGGAAATGGTACGCATCTGCCTGTGGCAAGTGCCGACGGGAGTTTATCTTCTCAATGGACCATGGATGCAGATGAATATGGCGTCCAGCCTTATGGGGAACGAAAACCATGGATGTCGGCTTGTAACATTTTCAATTCTTGTCCATCCAAACACTCGCATCAGTGCTACCTGCAATGTTCGTTGTGTGAGTGGTGAATGGAGGACGGGTACGGTCGAGATCTGGCTGCTTGATGCCGAAGGCAAAAGGCGGGATGATAAGCGCTGGAAGTTCGATTGTCGATTCAACGAGAACGGCGATGGCGGGTGGAATATCCGTTGGTTGGATCCAATCAAGAGTCAGTAGGAGTAAGAAGTGCGGCTCGGCGACAGAGGTTGCCGGGCCGTTTTTTTTGTCTAAAAAGGCAAAAAAAGTTTTTTATTTTAGGAGAAAATTAGATATAATGGCATATATAATGTAATTTCAAATTTTAAAATCCAAATTACAAACACGGGATTCTTCCCCTGTACCATACGGTACAGGGTCAGAATGACCCTCCTTCGCCCATCCTTCGTTAAAACTACGGATTGGCAAGCAAGACTACGGAAGGGCGAGGCAATAATTTCTGGATTTCTGCTTTCGCAGGAATGACACAATATATATAAATAAAATTATGGAAGAAGAAAATACTTCGACAAGCTCAGTACAAGTTGCTTCGACAAGCTCAGCACAAGTTGAAAATACAGAAGATATGGGGGATATAAGAGAGAAGAGGGATACGGGAGTAGCTCTTGGACAAGACTCAGGGCAAGTGGTTGAGGAAATACAAGTTGAATCGCAAGCAGATTCATCGCAACCATCTTCGCCTGAAATTACTGAGCCGGTTTTGCCGACGGTTCAGGTTGAGGAGACGCCAGTTGTTGCGCCGACGCAAAGCGCGAATTTTGATTTGCAAGGATTGGCAGAAAAAATGAAGGCGGCGATTTTTGGAAGACGCGAGAAAAAATTGGCGAAAATTTTAGATTATTTGAATGCGAATGGGAAAATTAAAAATGAGGAGATTAGAAAATTAGTCAGAGTTTCCAGCGCAACCGCTACGAGATATATGAATATTTTAGAAGAAAGAAAACAAGTTGAACAAATTAGAACAAAAAGACATGCTTTTTATAAGAAAATTTGAGATAGCTCTATGGCTCACATTGCGGGTTTGAATGGAGATTTCTATGGCTCAAATGGAAGAAATGAGCCATAGGGTGAGCCATTAAAAATATAATAGAATATAGAAGTTAGAAGATAGAGGATAGAAGATAGAATAATTACAAACATCAAACATTAAATACGGGATGACATTTTTGTCCCCGGCGAGCCGGGGCCTCATAAAACCAATGATTCTCTCGCCTTTGGCGGATCATCAGGTTTTATGGGTTGTCCTCTTGTTATCTGGGGGCGTTTACTGGTAAAATAGGAACAGGTTTGCGTTTTGTTATTTACTTGATTTGTGTTTTATTAACATGGGATTTTTAGATAAGATATTTGCAATGTTTAAAAAAGAATCGCCGATCGAAGGCAGTATTGATGGCGGTCCGATTGTGACGGGTGGCAGCGCTGATGGAGCGGAAATTGTTGGCGATCAAGGCGCAGCGAAAACCGTTGATTTTCCGGAGCAACCGGTGCAGCCTGGGAAACCGGAACAATCTGAGCAGTCTGAGCAACCTGAGCAGCCGAAAGAGGATGTTGTGGATATGGCGGGAGGGGCGGTTGGTGACGAGGCAGGGGTTATTGCGGAAAAACCTGTTGAACCTGAAACGGTTGAAAAAGAAGTAGCTAGTGTTGAGGTAGAACCGTTGGAAAAAGTAGAAGAAGTTAAGCAAGCTCCGGTATCAAATCCAGCGACTTCGATCGAAGAGTTGGAAGCGAAGATTGGGACTGGCGCAGAACCAGAGATTATGGCTCAAGAGGGCGGGCCAGAGGAAATGGATAAACCGGAAGAATAATTTGTTTTGTTATATTAAATTAAAAAAATGATTAAATTAAAAAAAGCCAATCATGGCGCACGACCGGCATTAAGAAAAGCCCTTAAAAAGCACAAGAGAAAATAATATTAATTAAAATATATTATGCCTGAAGATAAATTAAAAACACAGGAGGGAGTTGATAAATCCAAAGATTTGGAAAGAAATGTTTTAGTAGAACCAATCGGCGAAGGAGTTGTTGTTGAAAAAGAAATTAGCCCAGAAGAAGCAAGAGAAAAAGAGAGAATAACAGAAAAAAGAAAAGAAGCGATTAGAAAAACTGTTGAGGAAAAAGAAGTTGGCGAGGAACAGAGAGAAACAATTGATGAGATAAAAAAAGAAGCGCGAAAATCGGGAACTTGGGAGGTTTTTAATGATGACCAAATCGTAGAAAGGCTAATTTTAGCGATAAAAGATGACGATAATCGCCATAATTTAGAAAATGCTTTGCAAGCAGCAAGAGAAATGGGAGAATCTGTGTTCGATAATTTAATTGGCGAACTTGCGGGCAATGACGAAGTTTGGGAAATCTTAAAAGAAAAAGGATACATAGATTATCCTGAATAATAATTAGGTATTTTTATGGAGAAATTCTTTTTTGGAGCTGTTTTTGTGATTGTTATTGGCGCTTTGTTTTTTGCTGGGCGGATTATTTTCAAAAAAAGAAAGAAGGGACACCTGGGAAATCTCTTGGGAATGTCTCTTTTTTTAATTAGGCTACCGAAAAACGAAAGAAAACTTAAAGAGGGCGAGACGAGCAGGGATTTTCGCGAAAAAATTGGTGCGATTGAACAATTTTATGCGAGTTTTTCAGGTTTGACTCGCAAGGGATGGAAAAAGTTTATTTATGGGTTACCCAGAATAACAGTTGAGATAGCTAATACAATTCAACAAGAAGAAGTCGGTTTTTATATTTCTGTGCCAAAGGGACTCGAGGCTCAAGCCAAGAAACATCTTCAGGGAATTTATCCGGAAGCTGAAATCGATCGCTGCGAAAAAGATTATAATCCATTTGTTCCTCAAGGAGAATCGGCTGGAGGGTATTTTGTTTTGAGAAAAGATATTTTATTGCCCTTGAATACTTATACAAATCTCAAAATTGATCCATTAGCGCAAATCACCAATACGCTTAGCAATATTTTTCCAGAAGAAGGAGCGGCGGTTCAACTGGTGATCAGGCCAGCTAATAATAAATGGAATGAAAAAGCCAAAGAAGCGGTCAAACAACTAGGCGAAGGCAAGAAATTTTCGGATATAAAAAAAGGCATGAATATACCTGCTGGACTTGGAAGCGAATTTAAAAAACTTGTAACCATGGAGAATAAAGATGAAGAAGAAAAGGTTCAAAGAGTTGATGAGACTACTCTGGAATTGGTAAAGAATAAATCCCAAAAAACATTATTCGAAGCAAATATTAGAATTGTAGCATCATCACAAGATAAGATGTCTGTCAAGAGAATTCTCGATGCTTTGGTCGCAGCTTTTGGTCAATATGATTTGAATCAGGGAAATTCTTTGGAATTTATCAATCTTAAGAAAAAACCATTGAAGCAGATGTTTTATAATTTTAGTCTGCGATTTTTTGATACGAAAAAAATAGTTATTTTGAATGCGGAAGAATTGGCAAGCATTTTTCATTTATCGATTGAAAATCTTAGAACGCCAAAGATAAAAACCCTAAAAACCGCGAAGGCGCCTATACCTGTCGAACTTCCCGATGCTGGACCAGTTATTTTGGGTGAGGCAACATTTAGAGAAGAAACGAAAAAAGTTTATTTTGCGACCGATAACGATCGCCGCAGACATTTTTATATTATTGGACAAACCGGTACTGGTAAAACATCTCTCTTAAAAGAAATGATCCGTCAAGATATTGAGGCTGGTCGGGGCGTTGGTGTGGTTGATCCTCACGGAGATTTGATTGAAGATACGCTATCGAATATTCCGCTTCATCGCCGAGACGATGTCGTTCTATTTGAACCATTTAATACGGAAAATCCAGTGGGACTAAATATGCTTGAATATGACACAGAGGAACAAAAAGATTTTGCGGTTCAGGAAATGGTTGCGATTTTCCAAAAACTTTTCCCGCCAGAAATGATCGGGCCGATGTTCGAACATTATATGAGAAATGCGATGTTGGCGCTAATGGCTGACAAAGATGATCCGGGAACGCTAGTCGAAATTCCAAGAATCTTTACCGATGATTTATACATGGAAGAACGACTAGCTAAAGTTAAAGATTTGGTAGTGAGGCAATTCTGGGAAAAAGAATGGAAGAAAACAACAGGACAAACCAGATCTGATATGCTTGGCTATGTTGTCTCCAAAGTTGGCCGATTTGTCGAAAATGCGATGATGCGCAACATTATTGGTCAAGCGCATTCGGGTGTCAACTTGTCCGACATCATGGACAAAGGAAAAATCTTTCTGGCGAATCTTTCCAAAGGTCAAACTGGCGAGGTTAATAGTTCTTTGCTTGGACTTATTCTTGTCAGTAAATGTCAAATGGCAGCCATGAGGCGAGGCAATATTCCGGAAGATCAAAGACGAGATTTTTACTTGTATGCCGATGAGTTTCAAAACTTTACCACCGATTCAATTCCGACGATTTTATCAGAGGCTCGCAAATATAGACTCAATCTAATTTTATCTCATCAATTTATTGCCCAACTTCAAGACAATATCAAAGACGCGGTCTTCGGGAATGTCGGCTCAATTTTATCGTTCAGAGTTGGCGTTGAGGACGGCGAGAGATTGGAAAAGCAATTTGAGCCGGATTTTACAAGACAAGACATCATCAATCTGCCAAACTACGAGGCGATTATAAAACTGATGATTAATGGCCAAGTCAGCTCGTCTTTCCGCATGAAAACCACTGCGCCCAAGATTGGCGACAGAGCTCAAATCCAAGCAATTAAAGATATTTCAAAATTAAAATATGGAAGAAAAAAGGAAGAAGTTGAAAAAGATATTGCCAGGAGGGCAAAGTTAGGAAGTTTATAATAAATTTTAAAATAAAATCATGCCATCACCAGAACAATTCGGATTAAGGACAATCGAAACACAAGGAAGTTTTCATGAGGTTGAACGCGAAAGGTCATTCGGTAGTGCTGCCGAAGATCTTTTTATTGAAGCGCTAAGAAATCATCCGGCCATTGATAAAGTTGAACATGCCTCGAGAGAAGATGATGAAGTGGGAAAAACTGACATTTTAGTTTATTTTAAAGGAGAATCAGGGCCGATAAAAGTGCAATTATTCGCTGGAAAAAACGAAGAAATTTTAGACAAAAAAGAAACAACCTTGCCAAGGGGGGTCACCTTGGTTCATGACAAAGGAACACTATCAAGAGCGCTAAGAAGAAGCGGCGACGATTGGTCAGAAAATGGCATCAGAAATGCGGCTGCATCTTTAGGTCAGCATGAAATAAGCGAGCTCTTTGGTCAAATTCTTGATGGCATGCCAAGAAATGAAAGGGCGGCTTTATTAATGAGACTACAAGGACGGCTCACAACAAGGACATCAAAAAACTAGTCAGCCCTGGGTTGACTAGTTTTGTGGTTTATCCACCAATTTTTACTCGTAGTGCTGCGCCTCCCTTTGTATCAATTACGAAAGATCCGTCTTTTCTTTCAGAGATGCCTCTGATTTTTTCTCCATCTACAAGACTGCCATCTGTCACAATCTTACGAAGTCTTTCAATCAACTCTTCTTTGCTTGCCATTTCGTCCTCCTTGTTTTGACGAAAAGAACTTACTATAACACTAGCATACAAACATCCCTTTGTCAATACTTATATCGATATATCGGAGGCTAAGCCTTCGATTTTTTTGTTAAAAAGAATAAAATTACCCAAAACCCTTGCATTTTAATATTAATTGTGGTATAATAGGTAATGAAAGAAGGTTAGGGTTCAGCAACTCAAAAGTACTCAAACATCAAGCAAGAAGGAGGAAGTACGAAAGCACTAAAATGGGTTCTGATTATCGGCGGCATTGTGGGATTGATCTTCGGAGTTGGTTGCGCATTACTATGGATGGGTGTAGGCGGATAAGAAGTGCGGTCTGGCGACAGAGGTTGCCGGGCCGTTTTTTTATTAAAATCTGTCGAGGACGGTCCTAGACAGTTTTTATACCCAAAACACTTGCATTTTAGATTAAGGTGTGGTATAATAGATAATGAAAGAAGGTTAGGGTTTTCACTCAAAAGCGCTCAAAGAAGGAGGAAGAGAGAAATGATAAAGGCGACCGTTGATCTTCACGGTTTTGGTGCTAGAGGCAATAATGCAGAGATCATGGCTCAGCAGATTTTCGACGAGTTCGGCGACGATCTCAGGAAGAGTGTGATCGTGGTGCCATGCGAATCGCAGCCTCTCAAAGAGGACATGTTCGCAGAGCCATTCGTCAGGGTCTTTGCTGACAGTCCCGAGACTGCGTCAAAGATCAAGAAAGCAATCGGGCGAGTGAATTTCAAACTCAGCGTTCAGGTGGTGTCCGCTGATTCTGAGTTCTACTCAGCGAGCGATTAGTGGAAGTGCGGTCCGGCGACAGAGGTTGCCGGGCCGTTTTTTTTATTCCCCCGTCAAAAAAAGCATTTTTTTTATTCTCCCGCCAAAAAAATCTGAAGTTCTGTTTCAGATTTTTTTATTCTCCCTGCCAAAAAAGTATTTTTTTATTCTCCCGTCAAAAAAACACCAAATTATTTATAAACAAAATTAGTTTTTTTATTTTAAAAATTCTTTAACTAATTTTTCGGCCTCTAATAAATCTTCAATCCAATGGATTTCTGAATCGCGCTTGAACCAAGTAATTTGTCGTCTTGCGTACGCATGCGTGGCAAACTTTATTTTCTGAGGCAATTCTCTCTCGTTTATTTTTCCATCCAAATATTCTATGACTTGTTTATACCCGATTCCGGAAAACGCTGGCGCAGATTTGGGATATAATTTTAATAGGTTTTCCACTTCGCTAACCAGTCCATTTTCCATCATTTCATCAACTCTTTTATCAATTCTTTTATAAAGATCTTTTCTCTCTGATTTTATAGCAATTTTTAAAACATCAAACAATCTTTCTCCTTTTTTTTGATTTTGAGAAAAAGTTGTATTTCCTAAGAGACAAACTTCAAGGGCGCGCACCAATCGGCGCTTATTATTTTTATCAATATTTTTCAATGAGTCAGGATCAAATAGTTCCAGTTGTTTTACTAATTCCTCATTACTTTTTTCCTCCAGTTTTTTTCGTAATGCCAAATTTGGTTTGATTTTAGGAATTTCTAAATTATTAATAAGAGTATCAATATATAAACCAGTACCGCCAACTAAAAATGGCAATTTTTTTTGAGCGATAATTTTTTTTATTTCATCAATTGCTAACGATTTAAATTCAGATGAAGAAAAAGTTTTTAGAGCATCTAAAAATTGAACGAGGTAATGGGGAATACCGCTAGAAATATAAACATCATTTTTCCATTCGCCCTGAACCAATCCTGAACCAATGACAAAATCGCGATAAATTTGACGCGAATCAACGGAAACAATTTCTCCATCAAATTTTTTCGCCAGTTTTATCGCCAAATCCGACTTTCCCGACCCCGTCGGCCCCAAAATGGTAATTATTTTTGGCATTATTTTTTGCAACATAAATTCTAACAATTAAAACCTTCAATTTATCGAAGTCCGACTTCGATAAATTTTAACAAAAAACATCAAATTTTCCTATGATTTTAAATATGCTTTATGCTAAAATTAACCTTATTGTATTATTATAGTTAAATAAACTAATTATGAAAAGGCCAGAATTTTTTTGTAATAAAATATATCATATTTATAACCGCGGCGTTGATAAGAGAAATATATTTTTAGACGACATTGATAGATTTCGTTTTATTCACGATTTATTTGAATTCAATGATATTAATCCGGTATTTAATGCTGGTTATAATTTTAGAAACAAATCTATTGAAGTCGGACTTCAATATATTGATAATAAAAATAAACCGAGAAAATTATTGGTTGAGATTTTGGCTTTTTGTTTAATGCCGAATCATTTTCACTTACTTTTGAGACAGAGAAAAGAGAATGGAATTACTGAATTTATGAGAAAATTAGGAACCGGTTATACCAATTATTTTAATCAAAAATATACAAGATCTGGCGTCTTGTTTCAGGGTAAATTTAAAGCTTTACTAATAGAAAAAGAAACTCATTTTATATATCTTCCACATTATATCCATACAAATCCACTAGACCTGACAGATGCTAAGTGGCGACAAGATGGTATTTCAGGCTTAAATAAAATATTAAAGTTTTTAGAAGAATACCGTTGGAGCAGTTTACCCGATTATTTAAATAAGAAAAATTTTCCTTCAATTACTCAGCGTAATTTTCTTTTAGAAATTTTCGGAGGAGAGAAACAATACAAAAAAGATTTAACAGATATTATAAAAAATGGAAATTTTGAGGAAATAAAAGATTTAGTTTTTGAATAGCTCTTGAATATTTAATAACAAAGTTATTACTAAATTTATCGAAGTCCGACTTCGATAAATTAGTTTTTTTACTAGACTAGCTCATTCTTTCTTTTTTTTTGACAAAGAAATCTTATCTGGTAACATTGTTGTATATGAAAAATCTTAATAATATTTCACAAGATTTATATAATTTAGTCAAGAGCGAAGAAAAGCGTCAACAAGAGATGATTAGTTTGATCGCTTCGGAAAATTATGTTTCAAAAGCTGTACTTGAAGCAGCAGGTTCTGTTTTGACAAATAAATATTCTGAAGGCTATCCAGGAAGACGATATTATCCTGGTAATTTTTATATTGATAAAATTGAGGAAGTTTGCAAGGCAAAAGCTAAGGAAATTTTTGGTCTTGGCGATGATTGGCAAGTCAATGTCCAACCTTACTCTGGCGCTCCTGCCAATTTAGAAGTTTATTTTGCATTGCTTGAGCCAGGAGAAAAGATTCTATCGCTCAAGCTTTCTCATGGGGGCCACCTAAGCCATGGCCATAAAGTTAATGCCTCGTCCCATTTCTACCAGATTGTTCATTATGGCGTGAATAGCGAAGGATTAATCGATTACGACGAAGTTGAAAAATTAGCGATTGCAGAAAAACCAAAAATTATTATTTCAGGAGCTACGGCCTATAGCCGAGAAATTGATTTTAAAAGATTTGGCGAAATTGCTAAAAAAGTTGGCGCTTATCATTTGGCTGACATTTCTCATATTGCCGGATTAATTGTTGCTGGTCTTCATCAATCGCCATTTTCTTGTGCTGACATCGTTATGACAACGACTCACAAAACTTTGCGCGGGCCAAGATCAGCAGTTATTTATTCTAAATCAGAAATCGCAGAAAAAATTGATAAGACGGTTTTCCCCGGTTTCCAGGGCGGACCCCACGAACATATTATTTTAGCTAAAGCGATTGCCTTTGAAGAAGCGCTCAAGCCCGAGTTTAAAGAATACCAAAAACAAATAATCAAAAATGCCAAAGTTCTAGCCGATGAGCTTATCGTAAAAGGATTCAAGCTTGTTTCAGGCGGCACCGACAATCACCTAATCTTAATGGATTTAAGAGGCGTCATTGATGCGTCGGAAGCTGAAAAACTTTTGGAAGAATCAAATATTTTAGCTAATAGAAACACGATTCCTGATGATCCATCGCCTTTCAAACCATCGGGCCTGCGACTGGGAACGCCTGCCACAACAACACGAGGCATGAAAGAATCAGAAATGAAAATCATCGCTCAATTTATCACAAAAATTTTAAAAAAGGAGGGGACACCTTTGGAAATAAAGCCTCAGGTGATTGATCTGTGTAAAAAATTCCCCATCTATGAAAATTAAACTGATTGCTTCAACTCCCAATCCGGAAAAGATCGTTTACTTGGCTGCGCGTCAAAGCAGGTATGCTGATGGAGTAGGCGATATTCCTAAAAAAGAAATCACAGATCAAAAAGTCAAAGATTTAATAAAAAAACTTTTAGAATGGGGGCATTTCGGACCTTTTGAGCACCCTCATTTTACTTTCGTTCTCTCTGAAGTTTCCCGAGCATTCACTCATCAATTAGTCCGGCATCGAATGGCGACATACGATCAGCAATCGCTTCGTTATGTCAACAAGTCTGGTCGCAACCTCGAAACGGCATTTCCCCAGAAAATATCTAGCCAAAATAAAAAAGCAATTGAAGAATTTAATCGCCAATCAATTACGCTTTATGAAAAATTAGTCAAAGATGGCGTGCCAGCCGAAGACGCAAGATTTGTTTTGCCAATTGGCACAAAAACCGCTATCGTGATGACAATGAACGCCAGGTCAATGATGCATTTTCTAAAATTGCGCTTAGACAAATCAGCTCAATGGGAAATTCGTGAAGGCGCAAAGGAAATTTTAAAAATAATGAAAAAAGAAATGCCGACAACCTTTGGTTGGTTCGCTAAGAATTGGGAAAAGCTAAAACTAACTCCTTAAAATTTTATAATAAATCATAAAGAACTAGCAGTAATTGCTAGTTTTTTATTGAAAAAAATTCATACTTGCCCTTCCGAAGCCTTGGCGTAGGAGGGCTTGTCCGTCCGAAGTCCCGGCTCGCCGGGACGAAGGAGGGTCATTCTGACCCCGGCAAGCCGGGGGAAGAATCTCTGAATTATAGCTTTGAATTTTAAGTTATGGTTTTCCTGCCTGCCGGTAGGCATGGGAGTTTTGCGCTTTGAATTTTGATTTTTCACTCAAACTCTTGCATTTTATGCTTAATTGTGATATAATAGGTAATGAAAGAAGAGTTAGGGTTTCGTCAAACACACAAGCGAAAGAAGGAGGAAGAGAATGGAGCGTTCGGTTTTCATGAAAGATGGCGGAAATTGGGTTTGCACAAGTGGGCCGGACGAGATGTTTGTTTCTTCTGCGGTTCGGTCGGTTTTGACAGCTTTCTCAACTTCGGCGATAAATCTTGTTCGCACTTCAGACGGCGATCTGGTGATCGAGACTGAGGGTTGGGATGTTGTTCGTCGAAACAAGGTGATTTATCGAGGAGCATATCATGGGTTTTTCGATCTACAGAATGTCGGCGAAGTTGTCGCGGAATTGAAGGAGGCTTTGTTCTCACGATCTGTTCAGATCGGTGTTCTTGAGAGCTCAGAGATCAATGATCTCGTTTTCGATTTCATATCGAGGTTTCTTGACAGCCCGGAAAACGACATCGAGAAGAAGTTCAAAGCGGTTCTCGTCGTGATCCACGGAGGCGCGAGGACGCGAGAAGAAGTCGAGCGTCTTGTCGAGCTTGAGTGGTGGAAGCTTCTGGCTGCGGTTCAACTTGCTCGTTCGGAGCAGATGAGCGCAGTCGAAGTTCTCGACCTTCTCGAACCAGTCGCCGCTTAGGAGAGCGGTTCGTACTGGTAGAATTGGTGGATCCGTCCCGGTAGAAGTTTACCGGGACGTTTTTTTTATTTCTGTCATTCTGAATGGTTCGACAAGCTCACCATAAATTCCACGAAGAATCTCATGTTTTACAATTGATTTTCATCAAATCCATTGCATTTTACACTTAATTGTGGTATAATAGATGATAAGAGAAGAGTTTGGGGTTTTCTTTCAATAGCGACTTGGTTGGAAATTTATTCTTACTAATTCGCTGTTGAAACGACAGCCTTCGGTGGAGTACCGGAGAAATCCCGAAACGGGAGGAAACATGTCAAAAAAGATTACACTCACGAACACAACGGCGTTGGCACTGCAGATGGCGCAGGCATGCGCTGTACGTGCGTATGGCGAGTTGGAGAATCGTTTGTTCCTGCACTCGGAATACGATCCAATGGATTTTGTCTGGCAGGATGGCAATGGTGAAAGGATTGTTGACGGATCAATATGGTTCTATCCCCAGGACAGTGTTTCCATTAACTTCAAGTGTACTCTTAACTACGAGTACAGGAAGTTCACAGAAGCAACAGTTGTGATTAGGAGATGGGAGAAAGAAGACAAGAAGTTCATTTGTACCATTGAGGCCGGTGAGTTGCGGGTAGTTGACTGCAACGCCGAAGCTAAGAAGACTGAAGAAGTACCTGTTTCTCGTGGATTCTGGCGATCACTCGCCGATTTCTTCACGAGAAAACATGGTGCGAAGAAACTCTCGGTCTAGTCACTGCTTAGGAGAGCGGTTCGTCCCGGTAGAATTGGCGGACCCGTCCCGGTAGAAGTTTACCGGGACGCTTTTTTTATTGAAATTTATGTCATTCTTGCGAAGGCAGGAATCCAGTAACAATAAACAAAAACCGTCTAGGACCGTCCCGATAAAATAAATCCTCGACAGTTTTTGACATATGTGGGAGGCTGAGCCTCCCACATATGTCAGGGAAAATGGTATTGAGGTCAAACCTCAACACTTTCTTAATCTTATTTTGCTCGTCCTGCTTGGTTCGGTGGATTCGATAAACTCACCACAAACAAGCTCACCATAAACTCCACGAAGGAACTTGTCCTGAGAGAAGTCGAAGGAACTTGTCCTGAGAGAAGTCGAAGGAACTTGTCCTGAGAGAAGTCGAAGGAACTTGTCCTGAGAGAAGTCGAAGGAACTTGTCCTGAGCGAAGTCGAAGGAACTTGTCCTGAGCGAAGTCGAAGGAACTTGTCCTGAGCGAAGTCGAAGGAACTTGTCCTGAGCGGAGTCGAAGGATTGACTTTTCTCCATTAAGCATATACACTAAAATTAGTTCTTCAAAAAGTCCGCCTACGCCTTTTGGCTACGGCGAGACGTAAGAGCTTGTAAATTCGCAGGCTCATCAACAATCTCTAACGGAGGCGATACAATGGCAGGAGGATCTCAGTTTGCGTTTGCGATAATATTAGGCATTTTCAGTGTTTTCTCATTTGTTGGTCATGTATTGATTCTGGGAATCGTCTTGGCAGTTTTGGCGGTTTTGATGATTATAAGGGGAATAAGAATATCGTCTGTAGTTCTTAGCGGCGATCATCCCGAAAGAAGAAAAGACGAAGTTTTTACAGGCAATGTCTATACTGACGATTTTGATGATCTTAGAGGGCTATATGGCTCAGGAGTTCGTTTCGGAGGGGTAGCCTATACTACTGACGGGGAATCGCTTGCCGGTACGCGCTTACGTCCTTGTTTCAGGACTATTGAATCTGTTGAAGCATTTGAAAAGAGACGAGCAACAGAAGAAACAGAAGCAATCATGAGAACCTTACGAGATGGTGGCGGACACGTGATTATCGCATAAGGAGGAGGAATGGGTAAAGACATGACTTCGCGGTTTTCAAAAAAGCGTAGTGTTTTTTCTTCCAGAGAAACAAGAGAACCGCAGTTGCCATTGCCGGCAACGCCAAGCGAAATTCGTTCTTTCAGAGAAGGGCTTAATGCGTCTTGTTAAAGACAAAGAGGACGCAATCAAAAATTGTCGATGCGATCTCCGGACAGAGAAACTTTGATTGTGAGGGCGACTAGTTAGCCGCCCTTTTTTAATTTAAATGAAAATATACAAAAAAGTGAAATATGTGGGAGGCTGAGCCTCCCACATGTGTCTGAGAAAATAGAAATGATTTTAAGTTTTGCCCTTTCGATTGATTTTTCCCGAAGAATATTATATATTAAAATTAAGTTCTTTAAAAAACAAAAGGAGATAATGTGATATACGGCGCAGTAGAAAATGCTAAACGCACAGTAGTAAAGGAAATGAGTGTAATAGGACCAATGATTCAAACAATTGCCACAAGACAATCAAAGGAGAGAAGAAATGAAGCTGCTAACAAACATTTGGCGTAGGATTACGGGAAGAAATCTTCCTCAAGAATTTTATCAAGGAATCAACGTTAATTTAATCGGTACAATGCCCGACACAAGGAAAAATGATCCGAATCTTACTTCTGAGGAAATGGCATTGCGAGCTAAAGAAAATAGGGAAAAAATAGAGAGAATGTTTATTGAAAGTATGCTTAAAAGAGAAAAGATATTACATAAAACAACTTTTCATACACCATACAGTCGTGGAATAAGATATAAGGCAGCAGCATAGTTCATCCTTACTTTTAGTTTCGGCGAGACGTAAGTCCTTCGACTTCGCTCAGGACGTAAGATTTTTCATTTTTTCGTTAACACTCAAAAGCAAAATCTAACGGAGGGAGGAATGGAGCTAATGAAGGTCGATGCAAGTAAGGTTGATGTATTAAGGAAATTACCAGATAGCGTAAGAAGGGAATACGAAAAAGACCCAGAAGGATTTAGAAATAGAAGAATTACTTTAGCGAGACACAAGGATGAGAAATCTGGCAACATCAAGACGACTTGTGCGACAGTAGGCAAGAGTCGTAGAAAAACATAGACAAGGAGAGAGAAAATGAAGAAAAAGAAAGGATTTTTGAAGTCTAGGACTCCTGGAGGAAAAGCGGCAAGACAACGAAGGCGGATGGTTAGGAAGACACTGATTGCTGGCGACAAAGAACTTAAGCCAGAGAGAGATCGAGCGATTTTTGGTGGCCCAAATCCAAGAGACATAATTGTTGATGGATAAGGAGGAAAATGGAAGAGAGACAAGGTGATCAGAAAGAAAGAGATTTACAGACTCGATTGGGTTCTGAATTTCAAAGAGATCCCCATGCAACTGTTGAAGGGTTTCTGAGAGGGGCTAAGGAAAGGCACGATCGTTTTCAGAGAATCTGTGATGGATTTCAAGGAATGCCAAAACCGATAAGAGATTTGCGATTTGAGACATTAGTTCATTCGGTTGCGACCATTAACCTTGATGAACTAGAAAGAGAGATTACTGAAACTATTCAAACAGAAGAAGATAAGTTAAGAGATCAGCATCCTGACTGGCAAAGAATTCCAGTCGAAGCCCAGAGCGTTCCGTAAAGCGGAACGCTTTTTTTGATTTTTGATTTTTTAATGATAAGATAAGGAAAGTTCTTTGAAAATATATAATTAATATAGTCCTTCGACTGGAACTGCAAATAGCGATACCCTCCTTCTCCCGCCTGCCTGCCGGTAGGCAGGGCAAGCCGGGATACGGAAGGGTGTAAGTTTTTCTATTTTCTCTCTTATGGTTCGAAAAGAAAAACTAACAACGGAGGGTGAAAATGCAGACGAGATACGGTGGAATTGATGCAGTACTTTTTGATGTCAGCGGAGTCTTAATTGATGACATGAGAGCGGTTTACGAAACTAACATGAGAACGATTGAAGCTCATGGACAAAAAAGAATTACCTTTGAAGAGTGGCAAAGGATGCAGCCAATTACCTTAAAGAAACTTCTTGAAAAACTTGGCGTTATCATGGAGCAAGAAGAAATCAATCGAGATTTTGAAAGAGTTTTTCTTGAAGTGCGTAAAGATCCAAGATTCGATCTAACTTTGATTGACGGCGCCGTAGAAGCACTAGCCAAGCTTGAGCGTTCAGGCATTAAGCTTTTTGTGGTGAGCGCTCACGCAAAAGGTACCCTAGAACTAGAACTTGCAAGACTTGGTATTAGAAACTTTTTTGCGGATGTCATTGGCGGGACAAGTCAAGATAAAGCAACCGCAATTAAGAAATTGCTCCGATCAAATAATTTGGATCCAAAAAGAGTTATTTTTATAGGAGATACAATTCATGATCTTATTTCAGGGAAGATTGCCGGAGTTAAAACTGCGGCAGTTTCGACGGGATATAACACTCACGAAACATTAATTGCGCAGAATCCAACGATTTCTGTTTCTCGTTCTTTAGATGAGTTTCTCAAAGAACTTGGCATTGATTAGCAATCTACGGAATAACAAAACCCACCTAAGAGTTAGGCGGGTTTTTTAAGTTTAAAATTTAAAGTTAAAAGTTCAAAGTGAAGGTAGGATTTTTTCCAAAAAATCCTTAATTTTCATTTCCCCAATATCTCCCTTGCCTCTTTCTCTGATTCTAACTGTTTTTGCGCCAACTTCCTGATCGCCAATCACGAAAATATAAGGAGTTTTTTGCATTTCTGCTTCTCTGATTTTCTTGCCAATCGTTTCGTTTCTTTCGTCGAGTTCAACTCTAATTTTTGAAGCCTTTAACTCTTTGACAATTTCTCTTCCATAATCAAGGTGTTTATCTGATATGGGCAAAATCTTTACTTGGACAGGAGAAAGCCACATGGGAAAAGCGCCGCCGTAATTTTCAATCAAAACGCCCATGAATCTTTCAAGCGACCCCAAAAGGGCGCGATGAACGACAAAAGGTCTTTCTTTTTCACTTTTTGCATTAATAAATGAAAGATCAAATTTTTCCGGCAAATTAAAATCAATCTGAATAGTTGATATTTGCCAGGTTCTTCCGAGTTCGTCTTTAACTTTAATATCAATCTTTGGTCCGTAAAAAACTGCTTCGCCTTCGTCGCGCTGGAATTTCCATTTTTCTTGCTCAAGTGCCTTTTCAAGAGTAGCTTCGGCGTCATTCCAACCCTCTTCGGATCCTAAGTATTTATCTTTATTTTTTGAATCACGAACACTTAATCTCACTTCGTATTCTTTGAAATCAAACTTTGTGAGAATTTCTTTAGTGAGGCGAACGACATTTATTACTTCGCTTAATAATTGATCTTTGCCAGCACAGAAAATATGAGCATCGTCTTGAGTAAAGCCGCGAACGCGAACCAATCCATGCAAAGTGCCTGATTTTTCATAACGATAAACTGTTCCTAGTTCTGTGTAGCGGATAGGAAATTCGCGATAACTTCTCAAACTCGATTTATAAATCTTCATATGAAATGGGCAGTTCATCGGCTTGAGCTGATAGTCGCCCTTTTCTTCCTTGTCGATTTCTGCCATATGAAAAGATGGAAACATGCTGTCTTTATAAAACCCGGTGTGTCCGGAAGTTTTCCAGAGTTTTAAATTAGCAATATGAGGGGTATTTAGCAGCTGATATCCTTCTTCAAGATATCTATCCAAAACATAAGTTTCAATAATGCGTTTGAGTAGCGCTCCTTTAGGATGCCACAAAATCAGTCCCGGACCAACTTCATCATCAATATGAAAAAGATCGAGTTGTTGTCCTAAAAGACGATGATCTCTTTTCTCAATTTCTTCCTGAAGTTTTAAATAAATATCCAGTTTATCTTTTGATTCAAAAGCAACGGCATAGATTCTTTGAAGCTGGGCGTTGTTTTCGCTTCCCTTCCAGTAGGCGCCAGCAAGCTTGGTTAGTTTAAATCCTTCCGGATCAATTTCCTTAGTATTTTCTATATGAGGACCCTTGCACAGGTCGACAAAATCGCCGGTTCTATAAATAGAAACTTTCTTTTCACCCTCTTCTTTTAAATCATGAATGAGTTCCAATTTATAGGGCTCATTTTTGAAAATCTTTTCTGCTTCTGAAAAGGATTTTTCTTCTTTAATAAAATCAAGATTTTGTTTTATGATTTTCTTCATCTCTTTTTCGATTTTCAGAAGATCAGCTTCTGTTATTTTAGAAGATAAATCAAAATCATAATAAAAGCCGTTTTCAATTGTCGGTCCGATGCCAAAAATTACTTTCGGATAAAGTTTTTTAACCGCCATTGCCATAATGTGAGATAAGCTATGGCGTATATTTTCTATATTAGACATGATGTAAATTAAAAACTTATTTTAATTCTTGCACTTTTTCGCAGATCATTTTTGCGACATCACTCCTGGTGTCAATTTTACCTTCAACCAAGATAATCTTATCTTCTACCCAGATACTAGGATCTCTGCGCAACATCTTAGGAAAGACAATCACCTCTATTTTCCCGGTTAAATCTTCCAGTTCTACAAACACCATTTGATCGCCTTTCTTTGTAACAACTCTTTTGATCGAGCTGATGATGCCGCCGATTTTCTGAGTGCTGCCATTAAACCCAAAGCTAGTATCTATATTATCTATCGGAAAGGTCTTTTTTTCAAGAGTTTTACGGTATTTTTCAAGAGGGTGAGATGAAACATATAACCCAAGAAGTTCTTTTTCCCAACGAAGCGTTTCTTGGCCATCGACATCTGGATATTTTTTAAGCTTAAGATTTAGGTCTTTTACATCTTGTCCTGAAAAAAGACTGGTTTGGCCATTAGCTTTATTTTTTTGATTTTCTTTAGCAATTTTAAGAATATTTTCAACGTTTCCCAAGAGCGTGCTTCTTGATTCAAAACTATCAAGAACCCCGGCTTTTATAAGGGATTCTAGTGATTTTTTATTTAAATCTTTATGATTGACTCTTTCAATAAAATCTTCGATATTTTTATACGGTCCGTCAGTTTTTCTTTCCTGAATCATAGCGTCAATAAGATGATCGCCGACATTTTTAATAGCTGTCAGCCCGAAACGAATCTTATTAGGAGATGAGTTTTCTTTTTCCGGTTTGACGATTGTGAAGTTTTCCCATGATTCATTAATATCTGGCGGAAGAACTTCAATCCCCATATCGCGAGTAGCATCAACCAATTTAGCAATTCGATCAATATTGGCGCTTTCCGAAGTCATCAAAGCAGCCATAAATTCAGCCGGAAAATGAGCTTTCAAATAGGCAGTTTCGTAAGCAATATGCGCGTAGCAAGCAGCATGGGATCGGTTAAAACCATATCTTGCAAAGGGCTTGATGAATTGCCATATCTGACGAGCAATATTTTTGTCAATGCCATTTTTGATCATCCCTTCAATCAATTTCTTTTCCTGGGCTGCAAGAAGTTTTTCAATTTTTTTACCTACCGCTTTTCTTAATTGATCTGCTTCAGTATAAGTCAATCCGCCCAATTCTTGAGCCAGCTGAATGATCTGTTCCTGATAGACGATAATGCCATAAGTTCTCTCAAGGCCTTTTTTTAATTTAGGGTGGATGTATTCTGGCGCCTCAAGACCATGTTTTCTTCTAATAAAACTAGGAATAAGTTCCATGGGACCAGGTCGATAAAGAGCCACCATCGCGATAATATCTTCCATTTCTGTCGGCTTAAGCTGTTTTAGATAACGCGTCATTCCTCCAGATTCAAGCTGGAAAATGCCGATGGTTTTGCCATCGCGCAAAAGCTTAAAAGCCTTATCATCATCCAGAGGAATGTCGGAAACTTTGATGCGCTGTCCGCGAGTAGCTTTTACAATCTTAAGAGTATTTTCAATAACAGTTAAGTTTTTCAGTCCCAAAAAGTCCATTTTCAAAAGTCCTAGCGATTCAACGGCGTGCATTTCATATTGGGTAACAATAGTTTTATCACTTTGAGAGGCATACTGAAGAGGGGTGAAATTTGAAAGCGGATCTTCTGTGATGACAACGCCGCAAGCGTGAGTAGAAGCATGGCGAACCACGCCCTCAAGTTTTTTTGCATATTTAATCAGTTTTTTAGCGTTTTCATCTTTTTCACAAAGGTCTCTGAGCTCGGTAACTTCTTCAAGCGATTGTTTAAGCGAATAACCAAAGGGAATCATTTTAGCAATTTGATCGCAGAAAGAATAAGAAATTCCTAAGGCGCGACCGACATCTCGAATCGCCATACGCGATGCCATTGTTCCAAAAGTAATAATTTGTGCGACTCTATCTTGGCCATATCTTTGACGCGCATATTCAATCACCTCATCACGCCTCATGTCGGTAAAATCAATATCAATATCTGGCATGGAAATTCTGTCGGGACTCAAGAATCTTTCAAACATCAGATCGTATTCCAAAGGATTAACATCGGTAATGTTCAAAGCATAAGAAACCAAACTTCCCGCCGCGCTTCCTCTTCCTGGTCCCACAACAATTCCGTTATTCTTTGCCCAGTTAATAAAATCTTGAACAATTAAAAAATATGAAGCATAACCGGTTTTTTCAATGATTGAAAATTCATAATTGATTCTATCTTTAACGACTTTTGTGTCAGCCTCTTTTTTAAGGCGCTTCTTTATGCCAACATCAACCAACTTTCTAAGATACAAAAGAAGATCGGTTTCTCCTTCTGGCAAATCAAACTTTGGCAAATGAATTGTTTCCAAATCAAGTTTGACGTCGCATTTCTTCGCAATATCTTGGGTTGTTTCAATTGAAGAAGGGTAATCCTTGAAGCTCTTTGTCATTTCTTCTGGAGATTTTAATGAAAAATCGTAATTCTTCATCGTCATTCTGTCTTCATCGTAAACCTTATTTCCCGTTTGAACTGCCACCAAAATATCTTGAGCAAGCGCATCGTCGGGATTGATATAATGCGAATCCTGAGTGGCAACAATCTGCACATCAAGTTCTTTTGCAAGCTTCGCCATCGCTTTATTGACAATTTCCTGTTCTTCAAGTCCAGGATGATGTTGAAGTTCCAAATAAAAATCGCCTTTTTTGAAGATTTCCTTCATTCGCAAAATAATCTTTTTCGCTTCATCAATTTTTCCTGAAAGGATTGTTTTGGGAATATGTCCTGAAAGACATCCTGACAGTGCAATGACGCCTTCCGAGTAATTTTCCAGCAGATCGTAATCAACGCGCGGCCTATAATAAAAACCCTCTAAATGAGCGAGGGTTGTCAGTTTTAAAAGATTTTTATAACCTTTTTCGTTTTTGGCGAGAAGCGTCAAGTGATAATTAAGCGCATCTGACTTTGATTGCTTATTTTTCATACCGCCCGGCGCAACATAAGCCTCAACGCCAATAATCGGTTTGATGTTTCGAGCCTTGGCTTTTTGATAGAACTCAATAGCGCCGTACATGACGCCATGATCAGTCAGCGCAATTGCTTCCATTCCATCTTTTTCGCATTTATCGAGAATTTCATCAATCTTGGAAAGCCCATCAAGCAAGGAATAATGGGAGTGGACATGCAAATGTGTAAACAAAGATTTCGCCATAGCCTACAGGGTTAAAAAAGTTTAAAGTTTAAAGTGAAAAGTTCAAAATTACAGTGTAAAATTTAAAATCATAAATTCTTCCAACATTTTGCACTTTTCCATCTTCCGCCAAGGTTCTCCGACATTTTGTCGGAGGTTCTTCCTTTTAACTTTTCACTTCCTTTCTATTCTAAACTTTTTTATACTAACTTCAATTGGGGATAAGTGTCAAAATTCCACAAAACTCTTGCATTTTACACAATATTGTGCTATAATGTATAGTGAAAGAAAGGTTAGGGTTTTCGGTTTGAAAATACGCTAAGGAGGCAAAGTGAAAGACGGCAAAGTTGTGATTCTTGTCGTGGATGACAGTTTTCCCGACTGGAAACACGAATGGGAACATGAGCTTCCCGATGGCGTTGAGGTCGTTTCGACTATGGAGCTTGAGGAAGGCAGGAGGCTTTTCCAGGAGCGCAAGAACGAAATCGACATCATCGTCATTGATTATCAGGTCATCGGCGGAACGACGCCGGATCTGATTCGTGAAATCAAAGCATCGGGATTTAAGGGAGTGGTAATTGGCGTGTCTTACACGACAATTCAACCGCTCATCGACGCTGGTTGCGATTACACTTGTGACCGCAAGTGTCTGTTCCACGATCGTGAACTTAACATCTTCGGTCACCTCGAGGAAGAAATCGCGAAAGCGAGGAGGGCGGAATGAGGGTTACGTTCTTGAGGCAAAGAAAAGGTATACAGATGGAGACTGTCAGAGGAGCCGACAGTATCGGTTCCTACGATGTCGTAAGGAGAATTGTGGAACTCCTGGAAAGTTCGGCAACGAACTTGATCAGGGCGGGTAAAGACAATCTATTCCTCTACTCCTACGATACCGTCACGGATGAACCAGTTTGTGATGTGTACCATGGATTTTTCGATAGTGATCGTAGATACTTACTCATCATTCTTCTGTATCAGGAATTGGACAGGAGATTGAGAGATAAAAATCTCAATGGGTTTGAGGAGGGATTCGTCGGTGTTTACATGCCGGGACTTCTCGATAATCCAGAGATTAGTATCGAAACAAAGTTCAAGACGGTTGCTGCCGTTCTCTATGGCGGGGCGCGGCGACGAAGTGATGTCGAGCGTCTCATGGAGAAGGATTGGAAGGATCTCATCGCGGCGATCCGAATCGCTCAGAGTGAGGGAATCGGCGCGGTCGAGGTTCTCAATTTCATCGAACAACAACCAGTTGCCGCTTAGGAGAGCGGCCTGTCCCCCGGTAAACGACCGGGGGACTTTTTTATTGAAAAATATTGCATTTTATTAATTATATAGTATGATAAATTTGTTTCTTGATAGCGAATTGGTTGGAAAATATTCTTACTAATTTGCTGTCAAGACAGACAGTTATCTAGCAATCGGGCTGGATATTCCCAAGACAGGGAGGGTGTATGGATTTTGTAAGTCGTGTCAATCAAAATCAGTCTAAACATACTGCTCTTTTGGTGGCAGAACAGGCCTTTCGTCATAATTTTCCTGACGCCAAAATCATTGGAATTGATGGAGTGTTCAATTTTCTTTATATGGACGAGACGATACCACATTTGCTTGCGATTATTGATTACAGTTTTGAGACGGAAGAATGGCAGTGCCGAAAAGGAAAAAAGTATAACCAAGTTAGGATCTCTGTTAGTTTAAGAATGCATAGAGATTTTCCAACCTGGGTTCCTGTTGAAACGGTTAAAGTCATAAAGTTAGAAGAGTTTATTGAAGTCGATATCAAAACAGCTGAGTTTATTGTCAAAACAAGTCATGATGCCATGAGAGAATGGAATCCTAAGTGGGAACTTGTTCCTTTGCCGAAAAAAAGCCAATAGAGTTTCATTCAGGGGAGTCAGCGTGCTTCCCTGTTTTTTTGATTAAAAAAACTTATGTTATTTTATATTATTTCTATACCACTAATGAAATATGTGGGAGGCTCAGCCTCCCACATATTTCAAATTCAAATATTAAATATGATATAATTTTAATATGAGAAAAATAGAATTCATAACATCCGATATATACTTATATCACATCTACAATCGTGGAGTAGACAAGCGAAACATTTTTTTAGAAAATGATGATTATGTTCGTTTTATTCATGATCTTTTTGAGTTTAACGATACAAGACCGGCTAGAGAATTTTCTCGTGCAAAAAATATAATTATTGATCAAGAGAAAAGAAAATTGAAAGTTGAAATTCTTGCTTTCTGTCTTATGCCAAATCATTTTCATTTATTATTAAAGCAAAAAGAAGATAGGGGAATTAAAGAATTTATGCATAAAATAGGAACTGGATATACGATGTATTTTAATAGGAAAAACAAGAGATCGGGAGTATTATTCCAGGGTAGATTTAAGGCAAAACTTATAGACAATGAACCATATTTCAAGTATATGCCCCACTATATTCATGCCAATGCGTTGGATTTATTCCAGTCTGATTGGCGTGAACAAAGCATAAAAAACATAAAACAAGCATTAGAATTTTTAAAAAAATATCGTTGGTCTAGTTGTTCAGATTATTTGGGGAAAAAGAATTTTCAATCGGTTATATCAAAGAATTTTATTGATAGCATGTGGGGGAATTCAGAACATTATCAACAAGACCTTGAAGAATATATCAAAAATAGAGATATGTGGGAGGCTGAGCCTCCCACATATCTCGGATGAATTCAAAACAAGTATTGAATATTTATCATTCAGAACGATTGACTTTTGAAGTTAAATAGAATAAAATATTACTATAATTATGCCCAGGTGGCGGAATTGGTAGACCTGCCGGCAGGCAGGCGCGCAAGTCTCATTAACAGAAAATTATGGCAGATAAATATTGTATATATGTTATTAAGAGTATTTCTCATAAGTACATATATGTAGGGTTAACTAATAATTACGAAAGAAGAATTAATCAACATAACAAAGGCAAGGAAAGAACGACAAGACATTATCGTCCTTTTAAATCGGTTTTAACAGAAGAGTTTAAGACTCGAATAGAAGCGAGAAAAAGAGAAAAGTATCTTAAATCAGGTATTGGCAAGGAATATTTAAAATCAATATAATGTTTATGCCGGGGTGGCGGAATTGGCAGACGCGCACGACTCAAAATCGTGTGAGATTACTCTCATGTGGGTTCGATTCCCACCTCCGGCATATTATAGCGGAATTGGTAGACCTGCCTGCCGGCAGGCAGGCGCGCAGGTCTCAAAAACCTGTGAGATTACTCTCATGTGGGTTCGATTCCCACCTTGGGCACGAGTTTTATTTTTTTAAAGGAAAATTATGAATTTGGAAAAACATCAACCATTACCAGACGAAATAAAAAAGGCAGAAGATTTTTTAACAGACGAACAGAAAGAAATGAGCGAAGAGCGAGAAAAAAGCTTTCTTATTCCGGATAGTATAAATTTCGATAATAATAGAAATACTTTATTAATTGGCATTAATAGAGATATGATTGATTTTGGTATTTTAAGTGAATTGGCAAACGAAAATGGACTTGAAGTAAAAGACAAATTTCATATTACTGTTTTGGGTTTTAAAAATGGCAGTGAAATTAAAAAAGTTTTAAAGGCATTGCCAGAAGAGGAAAAACAGAGCATTCTCTTGCAAATAAAATCTCTTGCAAGTAGCACAGATTGGAGTTTTGTGCTTGAGCCAAAAAGATACCATATTTCTAAAGAATACACTACGCCAGATCCTAGAGACAAAAGCGTCGAGCTAAAAGAACGCAGGGAGTCATATATTCAGATGGTTCACTTGCCTGGCATGAGAATATTTTACGAAAAATTGAATACTATTCTTGGAACTAACCTTGAAGCTCCTCCTGCTCATATAACTCTTTATACTGGTGGTAATGATAGAGAGAAATCAAAAATGGGTATCGGCATAAACTCACAGGAAGAGTTTTTAAAATTAAATCCCGAATTGATTCAGCTATAATTTTCAAGCTCGTTATTTATCTCGAACATAATAAAAAGACTTTAACGGGTCTTTTTTTATGGAGAGAAATTGATTTCGCTTGACTTTTTGTGATAAATTGTTATAATGCAATATGTACTTTAAAAATTCATAAGCGTTTTAAAAAGGAGGAAAAGAATGAAAGTCAATGTTATTGGCGGGGTTTCGGATAGTGGTCGTATTAGCATTGAATCTGATCTCTTTATTTCTACTGCTCGTATCAATAGACACGGCGACATTGTACAGGAAACCAAACGCAAATCGCCTTTTCGTGTTTTTTTAAGCAAATGTAGTAGATTTCCAATACCTCGATTAGTTTCTGTGGCATTACAGATGCTTGGCAATTCCAAAGATCTGTTGTCGAGTGTTGGTGGCTTTGCTTTTATTTACATTGTTGTTTTCCTGGTAGGTAAATACATTCCAAGGAAACCGCTTCTGCCACTTAATAGCTGGTATGGAGATTTGCTGTTTGCGTCTTTTTCTATCATTTTCTTCTTGCTTTATGCGCGGTTTTTTGTCGCCAAATACCATGCAGCAGAACATATGGCGATCAACTCATACGAAAAAACAGGATCAGTCGATATTGATGACATCAGAAAGGGAAAAAGAATTGATATTTACTGCGGCGGGCGCTTTGTGTTTCCGATGATATTAATGGTAATCTTACTAAATGCACTTAATCTTGATAGCGCTATCGCCTATATCATTGGACTTGGTTGTATTTTTGAGATTGATAGTAGAGTAATAAAATGGAGCAGGATTCCTGTATTTGCCCAAGCATCGTGGTTGCTCCAGAAATATGTGACGACACAAAAACCGGGAGCTCAGGAATTGCTTGTTGCACAGAGAGCGCTTCAGGGTCTTGTTGCTGCCCATGAAGAATTAGGAAGGGAATCGAGCAAGAGCTAAAAACAGTACAAAGTCAATCAATAAAGGAGATGAGATAAATCATGATAGATGTTATTCCTGGATTGAAACTGATTAAACACAATGCCACTGATATACATCGACCCGATGATCCTACTTTTCCGTTCAGATTGGAAGTCAGTTTTCACCCACCGCAACTTACGGATCGGACATTTGTTGGATTATCTAGTTGTAGTGATGAGCTTATTATGCGTGGCATGACCAAAGAAGCGATAGATGAATTTGTTAGAAGAAGTGGTTTTCGAACTCATCCGCGACTTCGTCGTCTGACGATCACTGGTCCTGAGGGTGTTGTAGAACAGTTGCCCTAAGGATGACAATCCATTATACTCCCTGCGGAATTCGTTAAGAACGAAAATCCAAAGGGAGTTTTTTTATTAACAAAAACTTAATCTGCTTGACTTCTTTGTCAATTATGATAGATTATCTACATGTACTTTAGTTTGATTGTTTTTTAAAAAGGAGGAAACATGGCAGAAGTCAGGCAAGTAGAATCTTTAGATGATGTTTTTCAGAGAATTTGCGATCGCATAAGATCACAATTTCAGGATAGCACTTTCCATTTTCTTTCATTTAAAGGTTGGCGTTATTTACAAAAAAGTCATGAGTATTTTTCATTCTGGTTTATACATCTTAAAACATGGAAAACCTTAGTCGCTGTCAGGCTTGGAGATACAAATGTTGTGAAATGCGGTTGTTACGATCTATCTATTTTTCGTGTAATAGAAGAAGAAATGACCAAATACGCTGAGCAGATGGGTATAGATAAGATCATACTTGAAAAAGTCCATGACGAATAGAGAATAAATGGTGGTTAGCGCAGATGCTAGCCACTTTTTTTATAAAAAAATCCCCCGGTTACTTACCGGGGGAGCGCCTGAGGCTAGCTATTGCCTCTACGGCTTTGGCTCGCCTTTCCTCCTTTGTTGCCTACGCAGAATTGGCTCGCCTTGAGGCTTTTATTGCCTCCTGAATATTGGCTGTATCGAAATGTTAGTATATTGATAATAAAAAGTCAATAATTACAAAAAACTCTTGACTTTTTGACAATCTTGTCATAGGATATAGGAGTTCTTCAAAAAATGGCAGTAAACAATCCGCCTACACTAAACCTGCCTGACGCCTGCCTGTCGGCAGACGGGGCAGTCAGGGTTTCGGCGGGATGTAAGATTTCTTAATTGTTCGCCAAGCTCACAAAAGAAAACTGACAAAGGAGGCAACATGCCAAGAAAGGGAAGCGGAACGGCGGTGCTTGGTCCGGAGACTCAAGAGATTATTGATGCGGTGAAGGTTAGTCCGCTAAGCACACTCTATAATATGTTTAGAGATGTTGAGCAACTAAGAGTTCGTTATGCAACAAGACAAACACATCTGGGAAAAAAGTAGTCTGTCCTGATTGCACTAAGCGTTGGCCAAATATTTCCGCAAGAGCGACATGGATCCCAAATGCAGTAGTCAAATCTTGTCCTCATTGTACGCAATGTGGCAGAAACCTCTCTATTTACAGAAAAGAAAACGATAATGAAGAGGGTGTGGAAAAGAAAGAAAGAAGTTTGCCGACAACTTGTCCTATTTGCGGAGGAAGAGTTTGTGGTCAGACAAAATTTGATCGCGCTCCAAAAGTTGATCTTTTAGTTAGAAAGTATCTGCCAAATTTCGAAAAGCTTGAAAAAGAACTGAAATCAGCGCTTGAAAAGAGAGTTAAGGATCATCCTCTTTGGCAGGCTTGGGCTAAGGATGTAAAGGGCTTAGGTGCGGCGACTCTTGGCAGAATCATGGGGATGTGTGATATCAATCGGTTGCCGACAGTAACCAAGATGTGGGCGCATGCGGGTCTTGGTCTTAAAGAAGGTAAACCCCAAAGACGCCAAAAAGGCAAGCCGCTTGACTATAATGATCAATTGAGATCGGCTTTTTATCTCTTGGGCAATTCTTTAATGATGCAAAAGGGAGCTTACTATGACTTCTATTTAATGCAAAGAGAGCGAGCCGAGGAACTTGGGTATTCCAAAGGACATGCCCATAATGACGCTCGATTTAAGATGTTGAGACTGGTTGCGTCTCACATTTGGCGGAAGTGGCGAGAGGTTGAGGGACTTCCTACGCCCATGCCTTATGTGATCGAATGCCTTGGTCATAGGGACTATATTCCTCCTGAGAATTGCACAGGAGAAAAATTCAAGGGATTTGTAAGTTTGCCGGAAACGCCGGAAAGCATCAAGGCAAGGCGAGAAGCTGATGCCAAAAGAGCAGCAGCACAAGCTGCTTTAGTGGATTCTGAACAAGAAACGGCTTAGAGAGACGAGGGTAGTGGAAGCACTACCCTCTTTTTATTGACCGTGTTTCTGAATAAGTGAAGATTACACAGTCAATAATACCGCACCGTATTGATGCTGGTGCGGGGTATTGTTATTTCTATAATAATTATGCTTTGGCGAAGGAGGAATTGACAATTATATGAAAATTAATATAATAAAGAAGAGTTCTTTGGTAATTAAAAAATCAGCCTTAAGGAGGAAGGCAATAATCATATTCAGGCAAGTCAAATGATACTAGGCAACAATACGTTGCAGACGAGCTATTCAAGGACAAGCAATAATTGAATAGAGGCGAGCCCTTCGATTTCACTCAGGGCAAGCCAAATACCGAAAGGCAACAATCATATTCAGGCGAGCCAAGGTACTATATGCAACAAACAAGAACAGGCGAGCTTTTCGACTTCGCTCAGAGCAAGCCAATCTCACACAGGCAATACGGCGCAAGAGGCGAGTCAAGCAGACAGAGGCAATAAACACGCAAAGACGAGTCCTTCGATGGATTCGACCCTTCAACTGGGTTCAGGGCAGGTAAACTCACCACAAGCTTCACTCAGGACAAGCCAAATACACGGAGGCAACAAGGCCACTTGGGCGAGCTCTTCGACTTCGCTCAGAGCAAGCCAATCACATACAGGCAATACAGTGACCTAGGCGAGCCAATGGACACAAGGCAATAATTACCGGTAGGCGAGCTAATACTTCTTAGGCAACAAACAAGGGTAGGCGAGCCAAAGCATGGCAGGTAACAATGGAGGTAAGGCGAGCCACAAGGAGTGAGGCAATAACCATATATAGGCGAGTCTTTCGGAGGTAAGCAACAATTCACATCAGACGAGTTGTACAATACTAGGCAATAATACGTCGCAGGCGAGCCAATTGTGGAGAGGCAATAACGTGGTAAAGGCGAGTCCTTCGACTTCGCTCAGGGCAAGCCAACATTAGTGAGGCAATAAAGAGGGTAAGGCGAGCCAATTCATAGCAGGCAACAAAGACGAGAAGGCGAGCCAAAGATCTACAGGCAACAAGCGTCCTAGGCGAGCCAGATATGTATAGGCAATAAGCTAGGAGAGGCGAGTCAACTCACCTCAGGCAGTAGTCAGGAAAAGACATGGGGGCAGTTAAGCACTGCCCCTTTTTTATTAAAAAACAGCGAATTATACGATCATACTATTGCAATAAAAAGAAGATTGTGGTAGTATATTTTTGTATGGAAACAAAAGAAAAATTTGAAATTTCTGAGCTAGAAAAATTTCTCAAAAAACACGAACTTGAACACATTCATTCTGATGTTTTTGAGAGAATTGTAATTTTAGTTATTGCGGCTCTCGGTTTGATTGCTGCGCTAGCGTGGGATGAGGCGTTGAAACATATTTTTGAAGAAATCTTTGGCGGCAAGGGAACGCTGGGCGAAGAAATTTCTTATGCGGTGACAATAACCATCATTACTGCATTCATATCAGTACGACTGGGAAGGTTTTTTCCAAAACGAAAAAAGAAATAATCTAAACTTTTCTAATTCTAATGCACGAGATTAAAATCCGTGCATTTTTATTTCATTAAGATCAATTAGTCCCGCGCAAGAATCTTCGGGATGAGATCATAATTATCTGCGACTTAGATTATCAAAATCGAGAGTTTCATATTCTCAGCTATGGATTAACTGATCTAAGATTCATTTCATTTATCAAGATCAGTTAGCCCCGCGCAAAAAAGATAATTGGTTTTACCTCATTTCATTATTCATAATGTGGTTGCCATTTTCATATTCTCAGCTGTGGGCTTAATGGTCTAAAACTTGCTATGCTCGTTAAGACCATTTAGTCCCGTGGAAGAAAAGACAAGAGAGTATAGTCAATATATAGTGGCATATCGCTTCGGGTTTTTTTGAACAATCTCAACTATGGACTAAACACCCTAAAATTCAGTCTTCATTAAGGGTGTTTAGCACTCTTGACCCTTCGACTTCGCTCAGGGCGAGCCAATAATATAGTTATGAGTAATCAATTTGTAAAAGACTTGTTTCAAGTTTGTTAACGAATTGGCAGTCTTGACACGGGAGTGCTAAGGGAGTAAACTATGTAGCATAAACTTCAGATTTTAAACAGGAAATTAAGCATTGTATCTCGGATTCTAACTTCTAGCTTCTAACTTCTGACTTCTAAATTCTAGTTATGGAATTAACCAATCGACAAAAAGAAGTACTAACTTCGGTAATTCAAGAATATTCTAAAGAAGGCAAGCCCGTGGCTTCGCTTGATTTGGCTCAAGAATATGATTTTTCCGATTCACCAGCAACTATTAGGGCTGAGATGAGCTTTCTTGAAAAAGAAGGATTTTTGGAAAAACCTCACACTTCTGCTGGTCGTGTACCGACAGAAAAAGGTTATCGCTTTTACGTTAAAGAATTGATGAAAAGAAAAGAATTAGGAGAAGGCGATAAGAGAAAAATAAAAGTCAGAGTCAACGAGATAAAAAAAGAAGACGATTTTCATCAAGAGTTAGCAGAGGTTTTGTCCAATTTTAGCAATTCATTGGTTATGGTTGGCCAGGAAGAAGAAAACCATCTCTATTTTTCTGGACTTGATGAGCTTCTTGAAACAATGGACAGAGAAATGTTTTATAGCGTCGCCCATTTTTTAGAGGAAACAGAAAGGGACATGGACGATCTTGTTGAATATTCAAATAACGAGCCAAACATTTTTATCGGACAGGATCACCCATTGCTTAAAGGAGCTAAATGCGGACTAATCATCTCAAGATACCGAAGAGGTGGTGACAATGGCGTTGTTGCTCTTTTAGGGCCGGACAGAATGGACTACGAAAGAAATCTTTCATTAATTCAATATATTAATAAAATTTTGCAGTAACAATATTAAATTCGAAATTCGAAGCACGAAATTCGAAACACCTGCCTGTCGGCAGACAGGAATTCAAAATTCTAATATTTAATGTTTTAAACCGTTTAGAATTTATGATTTCGAGATTAAATATTGTTTCGATTTTCGGATTTCGATATTCGGATTTATATATTATTTATATTCTTATGACAAAAAAAGAAACAAAAAAAACTCACAAGAAGAAAGAAGAAACAAAAAAAGTTGAAGAAAAAAAAGCCAGCCCAGGACTGGAAAGTATACCAGAAAAGACCAATGAGTATCTTGAGGGATGGAAACGGATAAAGGCGGAATTCGACAACTATCGGAAAGACGAGCAGAAGAGAATGCAGGATATGGGAATCTTTTTCAAAGCAGGCATGGTGCTGGAAATTCTTCCGACACTAGACAGTTTTGAGGAGGCGATCAAGCAAGTTCCAGAAAAAGACAAAGAATCAGATTGGGTAAAAGGACTTTTAAAGATTCGTGATCAGCTTCTAGAGATTTTAAAGAAACACGATATAAAAGAAATGGAGGTTTTGGGAAAGGAATTTGATCCATATTTTCACGAAGCGGTTGGCGAAGCGGTTGGCAAGGAAGAAAACAAAGACAAAATCATTCAAGTTCTTCAAAAAGGGTATCTGATGGGCGATAGAGTTATTAGGCCGGCAAGGGTCTATGTCGGAAAGTAATAAAAAAATCTCCCGCACGCTGTACGGGAGAAAAATAGCTCTTAGGAACTTTATTCTCTATCATCTTTCTTCATTACGAGTTGAATAAGGTCACCTACCGTTCTGATAGAATCAAGTTCTTCGTCAGAAATTTCAATTTCGGTTTCAGCTTCAATATCCAAAACAATATTATACATATCTTCGATATTTGCTCCAAAATCTTCAACGAATGATTTTTCGTCAGTAACATCAGACACATTTACTCCAAAATATTCTGCAACGATACCTCTTAACTTATTCTCCATTCCTTGGGGATTCATAATGCCTCCTAACGCTAAGATACCTATATCCTATCACAAGAATAAAATTTGTCAATAATAAAAATCCCCACATCTAACTTAATGTGAGGATCAGAATTTTACGAAGAACTCTTTTTCTCGAGCTTTCTCTTGATGGTACTGATTGCTTCTCCGACAGTTCCGATTTTCTCTGCTTCTTCATCAGGAATTTCTATGTCGAATTCATCTTCAAACATCATAACTAGTTCAACGAGATCAAGAGAATCAGCTCCTAAATCTTCAATAAAATCAGAATCTTCCGTAACTTCTTCAGAATCCTCTAACATGAGTTGATCCACAATAATATCTTTAACCCTTTTTGCGACAGTATCGTTATGATCCTGTAAGGCGTCTGCGATTCTTGCCATTTTTTCCACCTCCCGATGGACTAAACACATCTTAGCATATAGTTATAAAAAAGCAAAAAAAATTAGAATATAAATTATGTATTTGTAAATTAATAAAACTATGTCAAAAATATTAGGAATCGATCTCGGTACAACAAACTCTGCTATGGCTTATATTGAAGGCGGAGAACCCAAAATTTTAGAAAACAAAGAAGGCAATCGCACTACTCCTTCAATTGTTGCTGTCTCAAAAAAGGGCGATAGATTGGTCGGTCTTTTGGCAAAACGCCAAGCGGTTACCAATGCTAAAAATACCCTTTATTCATTGAAGCGTCTTATTGGTCGCCGATTTACCGATGCTGAAGTTCAAAGAGACTTGAAGCTTTTTCCCTTTGAAATGAAAGAATCGAAAGAGGGCGGAGTTGAAGTTAAAATGCAAGACAAGTGGTATGCGCCTGCTGAAATTTCAGCAATGGTTTTGCAAAAGCTTAAAGCTGATGCCGAAGATAAACTGGGCGAACGCATTGAGGAAGCAGTAATTACTGTTCCGGCTTATTTTGATGATTCGCAAAGAAAAGCAACAAAAGACGCTGGCGAAATCGCCGGTTTCAAAGTAAAGCGCATTATCAATGAACCGACAGCGGCTGCTTTGGCTTATGGGTTAAACAAGAAAAAAGACGAACAAATTATTGTCTATGATTTTGGTGGCGGTACTTTTGATGTTTCTGTCCTTGAAGTTTCTCAGGACACGGTTGAGGTTAAAGCGACTGGCGGAGATACTCATTTGGGCGGAGATGATTTAGATCAAGTAATTATCAATTGGATTATTAACGAATATAAAAAAGATCAAGGAATTGATTTGAGCAAAGACACATTGGCGCTTCAGAGATTAAAAGAAGCAGCAGAAAAAGCGAAACACGAACTTTCATCAACCGTTGAAGTTGATATTAATATTCCGTTTATTACGACTGATGAGGAAGGTCCAAAACATCTTGAAATGAAGATGACCAGGGCGAAACTTGAAGAACTTACAAAAGATTTTATTGATCGATCAATTGAAAAAACCAAAGATGTCTTGAAAGATGCCAAAATGGACATAAAAGATATCGATGAAGTTGTTTTGGTTGGCGGACAAACAAGAATGCCAGCCATTCAAGAAGCAGTCAAGAAACTGTTTGGCGGTAAAGAACCTCATAAAGGCATTAATCCTGACGAAGTTGTTGCTTTAGGAGCGGCAGTTCAGGCTGGTATTTTCCAAGGAGATGTCAAGGATATCTTGCTTTTGGATGTTACGCCTCTTTCCTTGGGACTTGAAACATTGGGCGGTGTTTTTACAAAAATTATTGAAAGAAATACCACTGTTCCAACTTCAAAGTCACAAATTTTTTCAACGGCAGCTGATAATCAGCCGTCAGTAGAAATCAATGTGCTTCAAGGAGAACGTCCAATGGCCTCTGATAATAAGACTTTAGGAAGATTTATATTGGATGGAATTCCCCCATCTCCTCGTGGTATTCCGCAAATTGAGGTTACTTTTGATATTGACGCGAATGGCATTTTGAGCGTATCAGCTAAAGATAAAGCAACGGGCAAGGCGCAATCAATCAGAATTGAAGCATCTTCGGGCATCAGCAAAGAAGATATAGAAAAAATGAAACAAGAAGCCGAAGTGCATAAAGAAGAGGATAAACAAAAACAAGAATTAATTGAGGTAAGAAATCTTGCGGAAACATTGATTTATACAACAGAAAAAACCATAAAAGATGCAGAAGGTAAAATTAAACCAGAAGACAAGACCGAAGTTGAAGAAAAAATAAAAGCGCTTAAGGATATTAAAGATAAAGATGACAAAGATGCTATTAAGAGAGCAACAGAAGACTTATCTAAAGTAATCCAAAGAATCGGAACGGAATTATACAAACAAGCGGGCGCAGAAAAGAAAGTAGAACCAACTTCCGAATCGACAGGAAATGAAAATAAGAAAAATGATGAGCCGATCAAGGGCGATTATGAGGAAAAAGATAAAAAATAAAAAATAAAATATAAAATATATAAATGTTTTAGCGATAGCGCATGAAAGATTATTATGAGATTTTAGGAGTGTCTCGAGATGCTACTAAAGAAGAAATTAAGACAGCATTTCGCCGACTTGCTCACAAACACCATCCTGACAAAGGAGGAGATGAGGCCAAATTCAAAGAAATTAATGAGGCCTATCAAGTTTTGTCGAATGACGAAAAGAGAGCTCAGTACAATCAATTTGGTAAAACATTCGATAATGCGGGTCAACAGGGTGGTGGTTTTGATTTTTCGGGTTTTTCCGATTATTTTTCTGGAGCGAACCAATCTGGCGGCGTAAAGTTTGATTTTGGGAATTTTGATGTCGGCGATATTTTTTCTGACTTTTTTGGCGGAAGATCTGGTTATTCGGGTCCGACTCATACAAAAGGAGAGGATATGGAAATCAGGATTGATATTGATTTAGAAGAAGTTCTTCATGACACAGAAAGAGAAATTACCCTTAATAAATTTATTAGATGCAATAAATGTTCTGGTTCCGGTGTTGAGCCGGGAACGAGTGTAAAAACTTGTGATGAATGCCAGGGCAAGGGTCAGACAACAACAATTCAAAGAACAATTTTAGGAAATTTTAAACAGGTCAGAACCTGTCTTAAGTGTCGAGGCAAAGGGAGAATTCCTGAAAAGCATTGTTCCGAATGCAAAGGGCAAGGAAGATTGAAAGACAGAGAAACTTTGATTATAAAAATTCCAGCTGGCATTGAAGATGGCCAGGTGATAAAATTAACTGGAAAAGGCGGTGCCGGAAAAGAAGGCGACGCATCCGGTGATCTTTATGTTGTTGTTGGCGTGAAAGAACATCGCTTATTTAAGCGTTTTGGGGCGAATTTAGTGATGGAACAGACTATCAACTTTACCCAGGCAGCCTTAGGTGATAAGATAGAAGTTCCCACTCTTGAAAATGAAGTCGTTCTAAAGATTCCTCAGGGCATAGAATCTGGTCAAGTTGTTGCGCTTGAAGGGAAAGGATTACCTCATTTTAATCAAACAAGGCGGGGAGATATTTTAGTAAAAATTAAAGTTACGACTCCTCGAAGAATATCTCATCGTGCTAAAGAACTTTTGGAACAACTTAGAAACGAACTTTAATTTTATTTGTTAGTAAAAACATGAACTTGGCAAATCTGCTTAAGGCAACACCTCTTGTATCTTGGGATTTTCTAATGATTTTAGGAATTTTTCTTTTTTTCTCGGTACTAGGATTTTTTTGGAAAAAGAAAAGAATGTTGACAATAGTTCTGTCTTTGTATCTTGCTCGACTCTTTTTAGCTCTTTTTGGATTGCCAGCATTTGCGAAAGATCTGAAGCTTGGACCATTAACGCCTGAAGTTGTTGTTTTTTGGGTTTTCTTTATAGCGCTTTTTCTATTGTTTGCAGCCGGAGGAATTGCAATGAGCGCTTCGTCGGGTAAGAAAGAAAGTAAGAGCAAAAAAGCACGCTACAAGTCAATAAAAGGGCTAGTATATGGCTTCTTCAGCGCGGGATTATTTTTAAATCTCAGTCTCGCCTTAATGAGCGCAACGTTTATTAGCGATCTGTCTTTAGTGGGAAAAAATATATTTATAGGAGGCATAGTTAATATTGCCTGGACAATTATTCCTTTGGTTATAATGTTTTTCTTGAAATAAAATATAATGGAAAATTTGGTAATTTATCGAAAATATCGTCCTCAAACATTTGCTCAAGTCATAGGGCAGGATCATCTTGTCAAAACCGTGACCTACGCAATTTCTCAGGGAAAACCGGCGCACGCTTATCTTTTTTCCGGAACACGGGGTGTTGGAAAAACTACTGTTGCCAGATTAATTGCTAAAGCACTAAATTGCGAAGTTAGAATTAAGAATTTTAAATCTAGAATTAAGAAAAAATCTCTAGCTTCTAACTTCAATCTTCAAGCTTCAGACTACGAGCCTTGCAATAAATGCGCTAGTTGTGTTTCTATTGATCTTTCAAGGTCAGTTGATCTGCTTGAGCTTGATGCTGCCTCTCACCGAGGCATCGATGAAGCAAAAAGCTTAATTGAGTCGGTAAAATATCCGCCAGTCAATTCTAAATATAAAGTTTTTATCATTGACGAAGTCCATATGTTGACAAAAGAGGCGTTTAATTCTCTTTTAAAAACAATCGAAGAACCGCCTCCATACGCGGTTTTTATCTTAGCAACCACGGAACCGCAAAAAGTTCCTCAAACAATCATTTCGAGATGCCAATATTTTGAACTCAAACGCTTGTCGGTCGAAGATATCAAGACCAAACTCAAAATGATTATAAAAGAGGAAGGGATTACTATGGATAAGCGCAGTCTTGATTTTATTGCAAGAGGTGGGCGTGGATCTTTTAGGGATATGGAAAGCTTGCTTGAACAGATCATTTCTCAATCAAAAAAAGATATTGCTTGGCAAGATCTTGAAGATATTTTGGGAATTGTCAGTCCGGAAGCGGTCAGAAATTTTTTGGGAATGATTTTTGATAAAGATGCGAAAAAAGCGATAAATTTTATTGGAGAAATATTTAGCAGAGGAAAAGATCTTGAGCAGCTTAATACGCAAATTATTGATTATTTAAGATTAACGATCTTAGGAAAGATTGACAAAACGCTTCTGGAAGCTCATAATCTAGATAAAATCGAAGAAGAGGAAATCGTCGAATTAGGTAAGAAAATCCAAGAAGCAAAAGCGCTCAGGCTCATAGAATTATATGCCAAAGCGTATCGAGAAGTTAATCAATATCCGTCTTCAGAAATGTCAACCGAAATTGCCACCATCGAAGCAGTGGAGATACTTAAATAAGAATTTAGAAGTTAGAATTTGGAATTTAGAATCTATATTCCAGCTTCCAGTTTCTATATTCTATCTACGTTGCGGGATCGTCTAATGGTAGGACAGTGGCCTTTGAAGCCATCAATCTTGGTTCGAGTCCAAGTCCCGCAGCAATCGTGGACTTTTTGAGTAAAGTTCAACCAATTCAGCTTTATTTTTCCCTTTTTTGAGGGGTTCTAACCGCTTATCTTCCTTCGAAAGCGCTTCTATCGGTATTAGCGTGTTTTCCCTCTTAATTACGATAATTCTGTCTTTTAACAGGAGGTTCGAACCTAAACGGGAGAGTATCTCTTTTTTCCTGTTAGGGGCACCAGTTTCAAAACTTGCTTTAGCATCACGCGCAAAACCGAATATTTCATCAGCCTTATCCAGCCACTGATCTACTCTTTGGCTGGTTTTATTAAATACTTCCTCCCAGCGTTCTTTTTCTACGGTTAACGGGAACTTGCGCAGCTTGAATTCTTCTTCGTTTATTTCGCCAGCTGCCCTCATGTCTATTAATCCTGATAGTTTTTTGAGGCAATCCTTATAGCCCTTTTGTTGGCTATCGAGGATATTGTGCGTACTTTGGGATTCGTTTTGATTTTCTTTTCTTAGCCACTCTAAAGCAAAGTCGTGAAGCTCTGGAGGGATATTTATTTGGTTAATCGCTAACTTAATTTGTTTTTCCAGTTCTGCTTGCTCGATGCATTTTTGGGTACAGTTCGGATTTTTTCTTTTAGTGCAGTGATAATAAATATATCGGTGAACATTGCCGTTTTGTTGTCTCTTTACCTTTTCTTCGGCCGTAACCATACAACCGCACTCAGCGCATCGTATAAGCCCTGTAAAGGCGAACACGTGCGTCTTAGGGCGCTGACGCCCCTTTCTACCCAGCAAGAATTGGATTCTGTCATATTCCTCGGTAGTTATCATTGCTTTGTGCGTTCCTTTGTACCAAAGTCCGCTTCCTTTGGGATATTCGAACATTCCGTAATAAACTGGATTGGTAAAGAGATTATAAACCGTGGTTCTGCCCATTTTATTGCCATTGGGCATTTTGAACCCCCAATCGTTATTGGCCGCTCTTAAAACTTGCAGTGGCGAGTAAATTCCTTTGAGCATCATATCAAACATTTTTCTGACCAGGTCAAATCTATCAGGATCGGGCAGTATTCTCTTTTTCCCTCGATCTGCATATTTTTCGTTGATATAGCCAGTTGGCGCAGGAGAAGGGAAGAGTCCGTTCTCGCATTTTGTCCTTAAGCCTCTTTTTACATCTTCGCCTTTATTATCGTTTTCCAGCTTGGCCTGGCTGCAAAATAAGTTGAGCAAGAATTTATCGTTTGGAGTGTCGCGGAATGTTTGGCTTGGAGTTTTTACTTCAACCAGCCTGCTTTCATCCATTAAATAAATAATCTTGCCAGTGTCGACGGGATTTCTTGAGATTCTGCTTGCGTTCCAAACCAAAAGTCCGTTAGCGTATCCGCTACTTATTTTTTCGATTATCTCTGCGAAGACGGGTCGGTCTAATTTTTTGGCCGAGTGAGACTCCTCAAATATCTCTATAATCTTTAAGCCTTCGTTTTCTATTATCTTATCCAGCTCTCTTCTTTGAGATTCAATTGATAACACTTGTCTGTCTTCCTGTTCTGAAGATTTTCGGCAGTAGACTAAGTATTTAATTTTTTGAGCTGGCTGTTGCATATTATTTAAATAATCCTGTTGTATTGAGATACATTATTAGGTATCCGCCAGAGCTAACTCGTGACCAGATTGTTGGGAATTTTGACGGAAGTTCGGCAGTCAACCCTTCTGGCAATTTGTAATCTTTGTTTTCATAAATCCAGGCATTGTGAGCTGAGATTGTTTTTGGATTTGCCGAACTCCCTTCGTAGATAAATTTATCTTTTATTTCATTAAAGTTTTTTACTCCTCTCTGAGTATAATCCATTGCTATTTCTTCTATTTCTGAGAGTGTCAGAAGAGGCGTTTCCAAAGAGTGAGAATCTTGGCATTCTTCTTGTTTTTTAGGATTTTCTATAACGCCCTCTTGAGGATAGCGAATGCCCACCTGTACAATGTCGTTATTTCTTATATCGATTTCGTATTCGTAAACCTCACAAGTTTTGCCGATGTATTCTTTTTGCTGATAAACTTCAACTTTTCTCTCCCAGCCGTCAACATCCTCTGATGTGTAGCCGTTGTCGGTTTGGTTGGTGACTATGCCGACATTAAAGTTTGACGGGTGGCGGGTGCGTATGTATTGCAATTGCAAATTTGGCTTGGCCATAAAATCTCTAACTGCCTGCATTGCTTTTTCTCTTTCCGATTCTGGCCGAGCAGTTAAAATATCGAGCTGCGCGCTAAACTGGCTGGATTTGAAGGACATTTCTTTTGATAAATCCTCTTTCTGTTTCTGTAGTTCTCCGCAGATTCCTTCAGTTGAAACTACGCGCCACTCTTTTTCTATCATCTTTTCTCCTGTTGCTGTTTTTGTTGATTCTATATCCTTTAATTCTATGCAGCCTTGTTCTTTCTGCTTATCGGTTATTTCTCTTATTTTTTGCATATAACCTTCACTTACTTGATCTCTTTGGCTTTTTATTTCCGCCATTTGTGCTTCAACAGAATTTCCTTGCGCCTCTTTTTGATTGGCTTTATTTATCTGGCCGAAGGCGATAACTGCGCCAGTGCCTATTATAAAAACTGCTACTAATCCTAATCCGATTATTAAAATTTTCTTGTTCATAAATTTATTTAATTAATTATTTAAGATATTTCTCAATATTTAATTTGTGTTCTTCGTAGGTTTTGGTGCAGTGTGTTTGTCCGTTTGAGTCGTGCAAGTAGTAGAGGCAATCAGTTTCATCTGGATTCAGCACGGCATGGATTGCATCCAATCCTGGGTTGCAAATCGGGTGAGGCGGGAGTCCAGTATGAAGATAAGTGTTGTAATCAGATTCAGTTTTATAATCCGCAGGTCTTATTTTAGGCCACCAATTGCCCGATTCTCCCAGCGCATACTGGACAGTGGCATCAATCTCTAATTTCATTGGCGGATCGTTAAGGAGCCTGTTCCAGATTATCCCTGCGATTAAAGGCATATCAGCTTTGTTTGCTGCTTCTCTTTGCACCAGTGAGGCAATTTTTAATGCCGTTGTCCATTTAACATTTTCTTTTATGCATCTGTCAGCGTATGGCTGGAATTTTTCATTGAATTTGGCACGCAACCTGTCTGCGATCTGTAGTCCCGTTTCATCCTTTGGGAGAAGATAAGTGTCAGGGAAGTAGATTCCCTCAGTTTCGTCATATTTCATTGCGGTATATTTGTTGATCCAATCGCTCTTTTGTTGGTCAGTCCAGCCGAGTGCATCTCCAATAAGGTCTGCGATTTGTTCTTTTCTTAAGCCTTCAGGAATCACAACCCATTTCATGTAGGGCTCCTGAGTTAACGCCTTTGTCATCTCCCAGACGTTCATGCTTTTTGAAATTTTGTATCCGCCCGATTCGATTTCTTTTCTTTTGAGCGCGTAGTTCAGCGCCCATTCGCTTTTAATAAGTCCTTGATCGTGTAGCTTTTTAATTGTGTCCTGTGTTTTTGTATTTTGCGATACAATAAATCTTTCTGGCTCGGTTTGTTTTTCTGGCGCGCCGAATAAGGAGTAGTAAGTAAAAATACCCGCTGCTGTCAAGGTCAGCAGAATAATTCCGCTTATAGTTATAATGATTATTTTTGTGATAATTGGCTTTGTCATATTGTGTCAACTTTTGTTAATTGTTTTCTGTAAGGCAACATTATTCGGAACATGCAAGTAAGTCAAGCTGGAATGAGTGGAAAACAAAAAGGGACGACCAGAGCCTGCGTCCCACAAGATTGAATTGCACAAGGCAACCAATTGTGGAGGATAGTCGCCCCTTTCAGCCCGCAATTGGGCTTCAAAAGAAGCAATTACCCTGTGCTTTAATTCAAACTTGTAGGACGCAATT
>Ga0172379_10000522_pt1 | contig 94813 bp, 82 predicted proteins | sample GrowelOW334metaG_FD_119756 | JGI IMG/M metagenome (GOLD analysis project Ga0172379, IMG submission 119756) | Groundwater microbial communities from an aquifer near a municipal landfill in Southern Ontario, Canada - Groundwater well OW334 metaG | ecosystem: Environmental > Aquatic > Deep...
AGGCGTCATAGGCCCCTTCAACTTTACATCGCATTTTACGACCAACTGGACCGGTACTAGTATGACTTGTGATGTCCAGGTATATTTTGACCAAACCACTGGTACTACGCTGGGTATGCGTAACGTTACTGCCGTTTTAACTTTGACTTACGAATATGACGACACGGCTGCTACTCAGATAAAGACGGCCTGGATACCGCTGGAAAGTTTGGTTGGAGCACTCACTACGACGGCAAATAGTAACATCGGTACAAGTCAGATACCGCAGCTGACGGGTACCGGTGGTATGTTGCCAGAGGCCAGTGTTGCTATTCGTGATTATTATTTTTTGATCGAAGGTAACGAGGCAACTTCGGCGGCCACGGACTTCACCGTATCGGTTAATATAGACGGTGGAACTTCTACGGCATTTGGTATTCAGGAAGCGGCACTGGCGTCTGGCCGCTATTGTCGTTGGATATATAAACCAGCGGTGCCTACGACTACGTCAACTCACAACTTCCAGATGTGGTCTTCGCTGGCAGCAAGGTTGAACCATGTAGTAATAACATTGGTCGTTACGTATGAATTTAGTGAATCATCCACCACTAGTGTTCTTAATAGTATAATACTGCCCCTCGAGATCGGGTCGCCTTTGGGAGCAATCAATTCAACCTATGCCAGTCGATATCAAAGAGATGTTTTTATTGCCGAACCAGGCACGATTGTATTAAAACAATCAGCTTTCAGGATAAATTTTAACGTTAATGCGACCCCTACGGGATTAAATATGAGAGCTGGATCGCAAAGTTACCGTGCTTATACGCCGTACGGAGGTGTAGTATGCGGCATGTTAAGCATGCAACAGCGAATTGACAGTGGTGGCGCCCAGGGTGCCGGTATCACACTAGCCCGAGGCAAAAATACCGTAACAATCGATGGCTATATTACGGTTACTACCAACCAGATGACAAATATCAGCGGTTATTTCATGATAAATTACCAAAGTGACAAATCTACTGCTGGCATTGGCGCACATAACCATACTGTGTTTAAAAACCTGTATCAATGGGATGCTTTGCTGCAGGATCGTATCAGGGTGGACTCGTTTTCTTTCGCTATACCCGAATCTAATTACCGTATTAGTTCGGTTGGGTTCGCGATATATCATTTTGTTGCGACCGGCAGCGAGGCGATTACGATGGATGCTCAGTGTCTGACAACAGAGGGTAAGGGGGGCGGATATTATGATATATACGGCGACGCCTATCAATCGGATGCTGAAAGATCAAGCAACGTGATATATATGAATGGACGCGATGTGTTTAAGCGTTACCCTGTTGACCCTGCTGTCGATAGGGTTGATATTGAGTCTGCGCGTTCTTATCGGTTTTTTTCGACCACGACTAGCTCTAATGGGATGATGATGTTGGTTACATACCATTCAATTGCTTTTACTGTTTCGGGTAATATTTATGGTAGTCAGGGCGGTACGGTTACTATTAATGTTTATAGGTCTGATAATAACGAACTTGTCTATACAACAACTCGATCCGGGGATGGCGCGTATTCGTTTACCTGGTATGACGATACTATTGCGCTTTATACCGAGGCCTACGAGGACACTGGCCATTATGGACGCAGCACGACGGCAACTGCCGGCACGGATTTGGACGTTGTTTTAAGCTTTGCGGTTGCCAGGGCATTCGCCTAGATTTTATAAGTTGTGGATAAGTATTTGATTTTTATTAATGCATGCATTATCATTACCATAAGCACTAGTATAATTAAAAGCTAGTTGGGGCTCGTAGGCGTGATTAAAATAAATATACAGAATATCAAAGAGAAAGAGATGGATCGAAAAGACTTCTTGAAATATAGTGGTCTTGTTTTGTTGAGTGTCGTAGGTTTTAAGGGTATAGCGGGTTTATTGACGCATCCTGAAAAGCATCTAGGCCGTTCTAATGAATCTGGCCGTGGCTTTGGTGGCGGGAAGTACGGAGTTTAGGGTATGGCCGATCAACGGTTACCTATTGTCGATAGCGATGATGGTACGTGGGGTGAAATCCTAAACCAGTTTCTTTACAAAGAGCACTATGATACTGGCCTCAATGACTCGGCGAATGGCGGCCATAAAACTGTTACACTTCGACCTGGCAATACGGCAGCTGGTTCGGCACCGTTGAAGTTTTCGTCCGGTGACTTAATGACTGCCCCCGAGGCTGGTGCAATTGAATATTATTCAGGTTCATTCTATATCCGAGGTGGTACAGATGCGCTGTCGGTTGTCGGTAATATTACTGGCAACAATTTATCCGGCACCAACACTGGTGATCAGACTACTGTTAGTGGCAATGCTGGTTCGGCTACTGTCTTACAGACGGCCAGAAACATCAATGGCATTAGCTTTAATGGCTCGGCCGATATCACGGTGCCGACCTTGCCTATATCTTCGGCTCCAACTACTCAAACCGGACAGGGAACAATTGTTGCGATTACCTATGGCGAGTCAATAACGATAGGCGCGGCACTCTACGCCAAATCCGACGGAACTGTATGTAATGCCGACATGACGTCAATTGCTACGGGTAAAATACCTTGCATGGGTATAGCCCTGGCGACGGCTTCGTCTGGTTCGCACGATGTTTTATTAGTAGGAACATACAAAGACAGCACCAAATGGACTGGTGGCACTGCGTTAACCGTCGGCGGCATGTGCTATCTTTCGACATCTGGCGGCATAACTCAAACCCAACCATCATCAACCGACAATGTTATTCAAGTTTTAGGGATAGCGATCGCATCTGATACAATATTATTCAAACCGACGTATAGTTACATAACGCATACATAGGTGTTGGATAGGTGAATATATTTTTTGCAAAAGTAATTGAACGACTTATCACCCAGGTTTTTGGGGCTTTTGATGCTATTTCAGAATTGGGGAAAAAATAGATGGCAATAGCATATAAATCGGCAGGTAACGGGGCCGCGACCGAAGCAAGCGGTGGTGATTTAAATCCTACTTGTCCAGCAACAGTGGATGCAGGAGATATTTTAATTGCCCACGTTGCCTATGAAGGGGTAGCGACAACCCCATCAACCCCGAGTGGATGGGAACTTTTGACTGCTAGTGGGTATGCTATTGAAACAAGTGCTTACAAGCATTGGATATTTGGAAAGATTGCAGATGGAACAGAAGACGGAGCGGCGATTTCTTTTGGAACGCCCGCTGTTACCACGATGCGAACAGGGCGTATCTATAGTTTTAGCGGTAGAGCTTCTGGAACGATATTACAATGTGTACCTACTGCCAGCTTTGCTCATGTCTCAAACGCAACCGACCCAACCTTTCCAGATGTTACTACTACGGTTGCTGGGGCGTTGGCAGTAGCATGTATTTTTCAGGCAGATGATAATGCTTTGGTCAGTGCTACAGGTGAAACTGGTGGAGATTGGGTGGAAGCAGTGGCTGAATACATGCAGACTGCCACTACTCCTGATTCCCAGTTAGGACTTCAAACTTGTACTCCGACTGCTAATCCCGGGACGGTCACTGGTGGTACGATTTCAACTGCCAACGATCCTGTTGGTGTTATAGGGTTCCAGATTATTGGAAATTTTACTCCGACAGTTGCTCTTAATACTCCAACCGATGCCTCTTCAACCACAGACAATACGCCAATCCTAAACTTTACCGGAACAGATGCGGATGGTGATGCACTTGAATATAATATACAGGTTGACAACACCAGTAGTTTTAGCAGTACCGGTTGGGATGTATCAACGGGTGCATATTCTGGATTCAGCCTTTCATCGGCGGCGGAGGAAACAAACTCTAGGGATATAGCTTTTTCGTCAGACGGCACCAAAGCCTATGTCATCGGCACTTTACAAAATGTCCGTCAATATACGCTGACGGTGCCGTGGGATATCAGCAGCGGATCATATGCAAGTAAAACTTTATTTGTCGGCTCTCAAGAGTTAACACCGTGTGGACTTGCTTTTTCGTCAGACGGTACAAAGGCATATATTGTTGGTACGGGAAATGACACTGTCTATCAATACACCCTATCTACTGCTTGGGACGTGTCGACTGGTTCATATGCAAGCAAAAGTATGTCGGTTACAGCTCAGGATATATACCCTCATGGCTTGGCTTTTTCGTCAGACGGCACCAAAGCCTATATGTCAGGTATTAACTCGGATTCTGTCTATCAATACACCCTATCTACTGCTTGGGACGTGTCGACTGGTTCATATGCAAGCAAAAGTATATCTGTTGTTACGCAAGACGATTTTCCGATTGGTATTAATTTTTCTACCGACGGCACTAAAATGTATGTCGTTGGCGACACCACCAATTCAGTCTACCAATATTCACTGGTTACCCCTTGGGATGTCTCTACAGGTTCTTATGCGGATAAAAAAATGTCGGTCGGAAGTCAGGATGCTTCCGTACATGGCATAGCTTTTTCATCGGACGGTACGAAGCTATATGCTATAGGTGATACGAGCGACACCATTTTCCAATATACGCTTGGTACGGCGGCGATATCTAAATTTTCCGTTTCGGATGCTGGGTTTACGGCGGGTGGAGGCGGCTCTATTGATTACACAGTTCAATCTGCAAATGCCCTTGGAGAGGGAACGTATTATTGGCGCGTTCGGGCAATAGACCCATCGGGATCAAATATGTATGGCGCGTGGAGCTCGGCCCGCAGCTTTACGGTTGGGTTGGTCACGGTAGCGCTTAATACGCCAACAGATACGCAAACCATTACCGATTCGACACCAGCCCTTAATTTTACTGGTACTGATGTCAATTCTGGGACCATAGAATATAATGTGCAGATTGATACGGTCAACACATTTAACTCTGGCACGACGACCGCTAACAATATACTAGTTGATTCATATCCGATTAGTTATTCGGTTGGGTATGTTGAGATGCATATTGCCTCTCCTTACTATACTCGCATAGGCCAATCGTTTGATTCTGGTGGTGGCGGCATATTGGCATCGGCATCATTTAAATTAGGAAAAATTGGCTCACCTACGGGCACGATGGTTGCCAAACTCTATGCCCATACTGGTACCTATGGCACGACAGGTGTTCCTACTGGTTCGGCCTTGGCGACTTCGGCGACCATAGACGTAACTTCTTTTAGCTCGGGTAGTACTGTATCTTTTGATTTCGGTGCGGCTGCCTATACTTTATCTGCATCGACAAAGTATGTGGTTGATGTGGAATACTCAGATGCGTCTTCTTCGGCAAGCAAATGTATAACTATGTATTTGGACAGCAGCGGCTCACATGCTGGTATTTGTGAAGTTTGGGACAATAATGCGTCGTCATGGATAGCGGTGACCGATTATGATACATGTTTCTATGTTTATATAAAGGGACCTTATCTATCGAAATTCTCAATTACTGACGTGGGCTTTCTTGACTCACCCGATCAGGGTGATACGCACCCATTCACGTCAGCAACGGCAGTAGAATATACGGTTCAATCAGCGCTGTCGGATGGAACATATTATTGGAGGGTGGCTGGAAAAGATCCGTCAATAAGTACTAATTATGGTGCGTGGAGTTCGGTACGTAGCTTTACTTATACGGCTCCTTTTAATATTTCGGGCACATCTGACCAGACTAGCGGTACTGTATCCGTTGCTGTTAACAACACCCTACAAGGTCAAACCGGAACAATCTTGGGCGATGGAACGTGGACGATTACTGGAGTTACAAAACCGAGTAGCGGTGATTCTATTACGGTGTTTATCTCGAATGCTGCGACAGCCGATGTTTCAACGGCGTTTACGACCTATAGTGGTACGGGCGAAATTGGCGGCATGGTGCTTAATCGACATGTTTTGTCGATTGGCTCAGACCAAAATCGCAGTATCACATTGGCCGATATGGCTGACTATGACTATGACCAAGACACCAGCCATATTATGCACAGCGTCAACGGAACGCCGTATACGCTATTGGTTGACGCAAATAATCTGTATTCTGATGACAAAATAAGTATATTGACAGGCAATACGCTGACGCTTGGTTCGGGCGAAACGTTGACGGCCTATGACGTAGTAATTGGCGGTACATTGGCATCAAGCGGCGGCAGTATATTTAATGTTACGCATAACTGGACGAATAATGGCACCTTTACGGCGTCGACTTCGACAGCCAACCTGAGTGGTACGACCCAACAAACACTGTCGGGCACAATGACTACATCGTCAGCTTTTTACGACCTGGCTGTTACTAATAATTCAGGTCAAAGTACGCCAAGTTTCACGCCTGGAGTTATTTTTGCGGCAAGCGCCACGATAGGCAATAACTATACGATCAATACGGCTGATGTTCGAGTCCAGTATGCCAGCGATTCAACCTATACATTAAATAACGTATCTTGGAACGGACAATCAACCTCTTCGCGTATATATTTCCGCAGCTCTAGTACTAATGCTTGGAAAGCGATAGTCACCGGTGCGCAGTCTATATCATATGTTAATGTAGCTAATTCAGATGCTGACGAAACAGGCAGCGATGGGTTCTTTGCTGGTGCGGGGACAAACTATGATGCCGGCACCAACACCAAGTGGTATTTCAGCAATACGCGCGTTCGCCAAGAAGTAAATATTATCGACGGCACGTACAGTGCCAGCGGTGATTCAAATGAAATAATACGTATTGATACCACAAAGTATGGCGGTACTCTGACGTATAAATTCGAAATCGTTGCAAAAGTTACATCAGGTACGGGTACGGTAACGCTGCACGACTCGTCGAATAACATTCACGCCACGATTACAGTTTCTGGTACGACGTTTGCTAAATTGACAGAGGTATGTTCGACTGCTCCGACGACGGACACATATCACATTAATTTGTCTGGTGGTACTGGACTGACGGTCCAAGCTGCCCGACTAATAATACTAGATGATTTTGGTGACGGTGCGGATATTGATCTGATCGAAACGCAGATAGAAGTTGGAAATAACGAAACTGGCAAGACTAATACGTCGTCATCACCACTAAGCTATCCTAAATACTGGCAATATACGGCTACCAACTGGGCCGGCAATAATACTTTCTTGGCCGAGGTTTCATACAAAGTTGTTACGACCGGAAGCGTTACTGTAACTTTGCAAAAGGATGCGGCGGGCGATCTATCCACCTGGTCTGATGTCGTCACGATCGTTAATGCACAGACGCAAACCACCCCTACTTTGTCATCACGAGTTGAATTTACTCCGGTTATTAGTTGTAATTACAGGATTGCGGCATATATAACGGCGAATAGCTATGACGTCTATAACGCCAAAATTATCGTCGATCAGGATAGTGGCGGGGGATTGACCGGTAACGTTTCAACTATTTCTACCGTCAGCTACTACATTGATGGAACCAGTGTTTATCCGACAGAGCCGACTAACATATTCTTAGTTGTTGAAACCGCGCAAAGGGGTATATTCGTCAAAACAGACGGAACTAGGGGATACTTCCTAACTAATACAACAAAGACCCTATATCAAGCTGATTTCGGCACGGCTTGGGACATGTCGACCGCAACATATAACTCTGTCTCGTATTCACTAAGTGCCCTGACCAGTGTTTATGCTCCGTTTTTCAAGCCCGATGGATCAAAGCTATACATAATCGATGACCAGGCGGCTTCTCAGGTTATATATCAATATTCGCTTGGCACTGCCTGGGACTTAGGTGGTACGGTGTCTTTGGACAAGTCTCAGGCTTTACCGGGCATAGGCAGCGAGCTGGCCATAAAAGACTCGTATATAACTGCTGATGGCACAAAGCTGTTTGTTGTTGGCGCAACTAGTAGCTTAGTATATGCGCTTAGCTTTGGAACGGCCTGGGACGTAGCCACTCTGTCATATGTTGGGTCATATTCTCCGGGTATTACGCCTGGCAGTATTTGGTTTTCGCCAGACGGCATGAAGATGTATGTTGGCTCGGGATCTTCGAATACCCTTAACCAGTACACGTTAACTACAGCTTGGGTTATTACCAGTGGTGTAACGAACGACGGCTATACCGGAAGTTTGTCCGATACTGGTACATCCGGCATTTGTTTCTCGCCTGATTTGTCCAAGATGTATTCAGGTGGTGCCACTGCTGACCGATGGAATGAATTTAGTACAGGCATAGATTACTCTGCACCGAGCGCTATTACTGGCATCGAACCACAGTATTTGATTCAAAACACAAACAGCAGCACTACAGGACTGCAAGATTATGATATAACTTGGGACCCGGCTGATTGGCAGGGAATAGTAAATACTTATTATCACGAGATTGATATCAGTTCGGATACGGCTGACGCCGCGAAATTACAAACCGATCCGAATGGTACGCCAGCGGACATTACTGGTTCATCGGCGACGGGTACTGCGTACAGATCTCGAAGCAGTGCGTTTACTATGTCTACAACTCTGCAGACTATTGACACTAATATCACCAACGTTCCGGTATACGCTTCCAGATTAATAGTCGGTTTGCAGGTTCCTTCGGTGCCGACCGTAACGTCGCCAACAGCAACTAGCGTTGTATTACCAAACGCGACATTGGGGGCGACTGTCACATCCAATGGTGGATTGACGCTTACCGCTCGTGGTACCGTGTGGGGGACATCACCATCGCCAACTGGTAATGCTTTGGCTGAGGGTGGCACGAGCACTGGCGAGTTCAGCCACTCCAGGTCAAGCATCACGAAGGGTGTAGTTATCTATTTTCGTGGTTATGCAACAAACGCTAAAGGTACGGCATATTCTGAGGATGGTATATTAATCCCGGGTCCGAATAATGCCGTTCAGTTTGACTCAGACCACGAAACTATATTGATGACGGGTGACAGCACTAGTAATACGTCTGTATTTTTGGATTTTTCCGTCGCAACTTTAAATTCCAGCGAGACCGTCACACCAAAAGTCGAGGTGAGGCCAATTGGGTCATCGCTAACGGGATCATCCACGCATAGTGGAGACAGCTTCAATTTTAGTCCAAGCGTGCCTCGTTTTAGAACTTATCCGGCAACTATTTATGACAGCGTGAATCATCGCATGATAGTGTTTGGGGGCAAGGACGATAATGCCAGCTACCTAAACGATACATGGGAGTTAAAACTACCGACTTCAAATAATCCAAACCCAATCTGGAGGCAAATGTCACCTAGCGGCACGCCACCTACGGGTAGAACGGCTATGGTTTATGTTTATGATTCGGTTGCCGAAAGAATGATTATCTTTGGCGGTACCAACGGGGCAGCCTTGGGCGGTTTCTATGCTCTGGATACTTCAACTGCTGATGGGGCCTGGAGCACATTTGATCCAATTGGCACCGATCCGGCAAATCGCTTTACGAGCGCGGGTATATTTGACGTCACTAACCGAAGAATGATTATCTTTGGCGGATGGACGACTGCCGATAATAACGATACTTGGTCGATCACCCTGCCTGATGATCTTGCTACGAGTACGTCAACCCTGTTAAGCCCCGGCGGTACATTACCATCGGTTCGCTCTGAACATTCATTGATATACGACAGTGCCAACCAAAGGATGATACTGTTTGCAGGTTGGGGTGCGGCCTTTTATAACGATGTTCGTGTTCTGTCGTTAACATCTGGGTCTGAGGCTTGGTCTACGCCGACGATTGTCAACACAGCACCGTCAATTAGGAGTAGCCATGTTGCAGTGTATGATCCTGTAAATCAAAGGATGGTTATTACGCAGGGGCGCGAACAAATCGGTGCCAACTGGTATTTTAGAAACGACGTCTACTCACTGGCAATTCCTAGCGGTACTACTTTTACGTGGACGAATAACACTGCTGCTACTGGCTCGTTGCCGGCAAAGCGTTATGCTGCCGGCGCGGCTTATGACAGTGTGAACAAAAGAATGATGACATTCGGTGGTCTTGATGAAGTTCTAAGTATTTTGGCGAATGAAACAATATTTTACGATTTGTCAGTATCATCGGGAACGCTTTATGGTCAAGAGCTATATCCAACAGTCAACTTGATGATGGGTGACGGTAGTGTGGCGGTTTATGACAGTCAGAATAAGCAGATGATTAGATATGGAGGCTATGGCCGAATATATGACCTGTCTGATCCAGAGGGTACGGGGTATCATCATAGTGAAGTATGGGCATACACAACTGATGCAAACTCCGCTAGTTATAATTTTCTGAACAATATAACTCCATCGGCAGGTCCGCTTGCAGGTGAAGTCGCAGCAATAGTTTATGACACTACGTATAATCGTTTGGTGAGGTTTGGGTCCCTAGGATATAACCAGGACCAGGGCTTAAATGATACTTGGGGCATGTCACTTGATCCGTCAAGGGCTGATTATCATGTATGGAAAAGGTTTACTACATCGGGTGGTCCTCCTGCAGTAAGGTGGGGCGCAGCTGTTATTTACGACGCTCCAAATAGTCGAATGATTGTTTTTGGTGGGTCCGAAGCTGGCACAACGTCAACTCACTATAATGACGTGTGGCAACTAAGTTTACCAGATCCCGACGACAACGGCGGTAATCCAACTTACACTTGGTCGCAGATTACTCCGAGTGGTACTCCGCCATCCGAGAGGTTTCAGTCAACTGGCATTTATGATCCAGATAATATTAGAATGTTGATATTTGGCGGACGCAGCAGTACCGATACATACTTGTATGATTTATGGGAATTGGATTGGGGCGCAAATCCAAATCACAATACTTTTACTTGGTATAACAGGACTCCTGGGTCTAATAACCCAACAGGCAGGCGCGGTCACACTGCCGTTTATGATAGTACTTACGACAGAATGATTATGTTTGGTGGTTGGAATGGTTCGTCAACTCACTATAACGATGTTTGGTCGCTGAGTACAACAACACCCGGATCAGAAGCTTGGACGTCTATCACTACTTCTGGAACGCCGCCTATAGTTAGAAGAAGTCACAATGCGATTTTTGATCCGGTAACACAAAGAATGGTTATTCAGGGTGGTCGAGGGGCACTTAGCCCGGTTAACTTCTTAAGTGATTTCTGGGAATTAACATTACCGTCTGGAACTACAGGCTGGACTTGGAGTCAGTTGAGCCCAATAGTACATCAAAAAGCCAGCGTCCCAATTACCAGCTTAACGAATAATACGGGTTATCATTGGCAAGCGTGGGCGACCGGTAGTGTTTCTGGCGATACAATTAAAATCTCGTATGGAGGGAACTCTGAATCATCCTCTGACTTTATCGTCGGAACGATCTCTTTCTCGTCTAGTATTAAAACCGTAGATGGCCTAGCCTTTGAGTATGTAAAAACAATGAACAGCCTAATTGTCGCGAACGTCAAATCAATCGACGGGCTGGAATAAAATAATTTTTTATATGAAAAAAGGGCAGAAACGTTATACGTTTCTGCCCTGGGTCTTAGGGTCTTGCTAGAGGTTTGATTATGTGGTCACATTGGTCTCACTGCAGGTTTTGCAGGTAACCTATGGCTTCCATGACCAGTGGATAGACTTGTCCTTGTGCCGTGCACGCCGCCTGAATGTCAGCTGCCAGCGGGTTGTTACCCGGGGCTTTGATCCAGTCGGTTTGGTCGACAGTGCCAGTTGTGGCGCAGCCGTCCGTTTTTGTAAGGACGTCGTTCGTCATCTGATTCAACGCGACACTGTATTTGTCGGCATTGATTGAGGCGAGAACTGCGCCCAGTTTGTTGGTGAGAACGTTTTTATTGTTGGGATTGTTGAAAAGATCGTCCGAAGTCGCATTGATTGCATTAATCGCTGCCGTGATAGCGTCGGTTGCCGCATCCTGATAAGAGACGACGGTGACGGTCACGTTACTCGGATCACTTTGGGTAATCCCATCTGAAACGACCAAACTTGCGACGTACTGTCCAGGCTGATCGGCGGTAAAGCCGGTATCCTGGGCGTCGGTTGCAAGCAAGGTTGCTGTGCTGTTGTCAGGCTTTGATACCATACTCCAGCTGTAGGTGAGTGGGCTGCCATCAGGATCTCCTTCTCCTGTTCCAGAGAGTGTGACCTGCGAGCCCACGGTTGTGGCTTGATTGCCGGTTGTTTTTGCTTTCGCTTTGAGGTGGGTGAAGGATATTGTGATGGTGTCTGTCTGTGGAGAGTTCGGGTCGATATAACCCCAATAGTTGACACAAATACCGCTCGCATCAACATTATGGACATTCAGTCGTACGACATAATCGCCGTCAATATCCGCCACGAACGTTGGGGACTCTGCGAGTAAATCGCTAAATGTCGCTACGCTTCCCTCTGGTATCGAGTCGAAACTCCATGTATAACAGACGGTATCTCCATCTGGATCATGGCTCTTGCCACCGTCTAGGGTTACTATCGTTCCGACCTGGCGAATCTTCTGATCCTTGCCGGCGTCTGCAACTGGTAGCGAATCATACGTACTGATTGTCACAGTTGCTGGTGCGCTTGCAAGCCCTTTGTTGTCGGTGACGACAAGCGAAATGGTGTAGTCGCCAAGCGGAGCTGCATGATCAATGCTGAACGTCGGGCTGACAGTTGTCGCATCGTTGATTATCGGCGGGGTAGCCCCGTCGGGAACCGACACGAACGACCAACTGTATGCCAGAGGGTAGTCTTTGTCGATGTCCGAACTCTTGCTTCCGTCTAGTGTCACCGTTACGTCGCTCGTTGATACATGAACCGTCTGATTCGGACCGGCGTCTGCTTTGGGCGGATGATTGTCATCTACTGTAGCTGTATATATCGGGTTCAGTGTTATGAGCACATCTTCTGAGCCATTAGTGTCGTCCATTATTAAATCTGGCGAACTGGTGGTGAAGATTATGTATAGCCCGTCGTTGCTCATGGTTAAATCATCCCAGTAGTGACAGTAGGATTCGCTATTCATTGGTCCAATGACTGAGGTGGTCTCTTTTGTCAATCGATCACGTATGAATATCTCTATCGGGGTGTTATTGAACGGACAGAGATGTGGTGGCACAAAACTAGTATCGGGAGAGCTGAAAACAACGTAGCGACCGTCGGCACTTATGGAAGATACGCCTGAACTTATGTTCATAGGGCTGCCATATTGGTCAATTGACACAAGCTCAGTTTGGTTGTTTTTTAGATCTCGTACGAAGACATTCCATACGGCGGGCGTGAACTGGGGAACAAGATCCTTTCGTTTCGATGTAAATGAAATGATCTCTCCGCTACTATTTAGAGAAACCTCTCCAACGTCATTACAGATAAAAGTTGTTTTCCCAGTTACTCTGTCATACATGTACAGGTCATAATTGTCTGAAGTCCAATTTTCTGGGATAACATAGAGAAACACGTAGTGTCCGTCTCCGCTGATAAAAGCGTTCGCGACACTAAGCACGGTTGCGATCTGCTCAGTAGAGCCGGAGGTTCTATCAAGCAGGTTGACTGGATAGGGGTAGGATTCATGCGACGTGTATACAATGTAGCGTCCGCTGTCACTGATAGAGTGGCCTATTGCATACCCGCCTCCTGCGGCTGAGCTTATTTTGGAGTTTGTGTGCAGATCGCGATCATAGACGAAAACGTCAGGCATGCCATTCGTATCCTCGGGCACTATATTCGACGCAACTGACGTAAAGACGACAAATCTTCCGTCGGAGCTCATCGCGAGTGCTGACGAGTTTCCGTTAGATCGCGCTCCATCATAAGCTACGGTAATACACGTTGTTTCATTTGTAAGGCGATCACGCAGGAATACTTCGCTCTGTGTGATGTAGTTACCAAAGCTGAGTTCACTCCATTGCGACGATGTAAAAGCGACATGTCGACCATCGGCATTAGTAACAGGATGATAAGACGATAAATCATTTTGATTACCATCTAGCGCAACACTTACTCTCTGTGGCCACGTCTCCGCGCCAATTGCCGTCGTCTGACCGACAAGCACCATAAGCGCTACGATCAAACACATCCAAATACTTACTTTTGTTGTGCTTTTCATACGTCCTCCATTTCTCATTATGTGTTGTTTGTTGTTAATACAAAAAACGCTTTTGCCATTTGCGACGTAAAAAAATCACCTCCTTTATTAAATTGTTAATGTTCTGCTGTCTACCTCTTAAGACCCTGAATAATGAGTCTAAGTCAGTAATCAGATAAAGTCAACCATTGCGTCCCTGTTGGTCGCATTGTCAAGCTACCATTTTTTTCTGGCACCTTATCTCTTCCTGGCGAGGCAAAAAGTTCGGTTTTTAGCGGTATGTCGGTTTGTCTTATATACCTTTGTAGCTTATGATTATATATGGAAAAAAGTCTACACTAATGCGAGGGTAGCTCTAGACCGTGATAATCAATAAAATTGTAGAATCCATCAAATGCAAAGAGATGGATAGGAAAGACTTCTTGAAATACAGCGGTCTGGTTTTGTTGAGTGTCGTTGGGCTGAGGGCTGTTGCTAATCTGCTAAATAAAGACGAAAATCAAAAAATATCCAAAAATGAATCGTCACGCGGCTTTGGCGGCGGAAAGTATGGGGAATAGGTCATGCAAGAGCAACGACTTCCCTTGGTTAATAATGATGATGGTATTTGGGGCGAAGTACTTAATCAGTATATTGGCAAAGAACATTACAACGGCGATTTAGACCTAAATCCGGCTACTTCTGAGAATGGTGGTCACCAACATGTCACGCTTCAGCCTGGCACAGCCACTGCGGGAACTGCTCCTTTAAGGTTTACAAACGGCACTCTTCTGAGTGCGCCAGCACCCGGTGCTATTGAATATAACAGTGACAGATTCTATATTACTCAGGTAATTAATTCGATAACAAATCGCAGAGTAATTGCGGCCTATGATGATACCTCTGGTGCCGCTGGTGACATATATTATCGTGATAGTGTCGGCAATTTTACTCGGTTGCCAATCGGTACAACCACCGGGTCAGTATTAAACGTTAATAGTAGCAGCCTGCCTGTTTGGGGCCCGGCAATTGATGCAACTGCCACGGCTTCGACTATTGTTCAGCGGAACGCCAGCGCTAATATCGTAACCAACAATGTCATAGATGGTTACGTTGCAACGGCCACTTCGGGCGGAACAACTACACTGGATGTTAATAGCGCATTCAAGCAGCGTTTTACTGGTGCGACGACCCAAACGGTAGTAATGCCGGACGTGTCGACGCTTGTTGTTGGGCAACGATGGCACATAGCAAATAGTTCTACAGGTGCGGACGCATCTGGCGCAATAACAGTTCAATCCTCGGGGTTGAACACAATTGTTGTTTTGCCAGCAGGTTCGTACGTAATTTTAACCTGCGTATCACTAACCGGTACAGGGCCTGGTTCTTGGTCTTACGACCAGAGTACCTCGCATATTACTGTTAGTAAGACCCAGCCAACCCTGGCCGTGTATGGTGATATATGGATCGACATTAATTAACATGATTTAGATAAGGAGGAATAAATGGCAACCACAACAAATCGTTACCTAAGCTACCCTGCGGCGGCGGCGGGGATATCAAGAGCTTCGTCGGGTGGCGTAGCTTGGTCGTTTTCGGCCTGGACCCAAATTGCCGCAGCTGGCGCAATTGGGGATCCTTGGTATCTCGCCGGGTTGACGTGGTGTTGGCACACACCATGCGCCGCAGTTGACACAACGTACCAGTGGATAATTGAGATTGGAATTGGTGGGGCGGGTGCCGAGACAACTATTGTTCAGATTCCTTGTAGCGTTCGTGCTGATACCCTGGTGGGCTATGTTCCATCGAACTTCGTGGTATTGCCAGAGCCAAAACAAATAACAGGTAATCCACGGGTTGCGGTCCGCGTGGCGTATTCACTGGCAACGACATCAAACACATTAACTGGCATAAAGATTCTCTACCAAATTCTTTAATGGTAAAGCATGGCTAGCGGACGATACTTATCCTTACCAACAACAGTCGCGGGGGCAGCGCCTTCCAGCGCTGCTTCGGCGTGGGGATATGGCGCGTGGGTTGACGTATCGACGTATTTAACTAGCGGTATTTATATTGCTGGTTTCCAATTTCAAATAGAAAATCTTCCAACTAACGACGTAACCGTTATGCAGTTGTTTGAGATTGGTATTGGAAGCTCGGGTTCGGAAGTAACACAAATCCAGATACCATATTCATTTAGGCGTGATTCAAACGTCGGATATTACCATACCAATGAACAGTGTGTTTTCTTGCCAGAGCCTGTGTATATCCCAGCAGGAACTCGGGTCGCGGTCAGGGCGGCCGATAGCCTGACTTCGGCCATTGCATATGGTGGCGTCAAGCTGATATACAGAGAGGGAAATTCTCCTACCGTAGCCTTGAATACTCCACTGGATACGGCGACGATTACTGACACAACTCCAACCTTGAATTTTACTGGTACGGACATTGAGGGTGACTCAATAGAATATAATGTCCAAATTGGCAACCCAGGCATTAGTAATTTTGACTTTACTACTCAGACCGATATACAACCAACAAAAAACTGGACAGGTATTACCGTAAATCCAAATACCGGTGATGTTTACGCAATCATTATGACCGGTACTATGTACAAAAAGGATGGGACCACTGGTTCTTGGTCAACGACTTCGGTCGGTGTGACGAATACTGTTAGTGCCTATGTTGATTCAAGAAATGGTGATGTGTATACAGCTGTTGGCTCTGGCGGTTATATTTATAAACAGACTGGCGGCAGTGGCGCGTATGCATCAATAACTGCTGCTGGATCACGCACTTGGGGCGGTCTGTCAATAAATACTACAACAGGTGATATATATGCTTGTGTATATAACGGACTTATCTATAAGCAAACTGGTGGGGCTGGGGTCTGGAATGATGCTGGTGCAGGAACGGGGCTGTGGGGAGGTGTATCTGCTAACTCGTCCAATGATGATGTGTACGCGTGTGTAAGTGGTGGCGACATATATAAACAAACTGGCGGATCGGGAAGTTGGGTTGCATTGAATGCCACTGGTGTTGATAGGCAGTGGTATAGCATATATGTTAACGACGTAAACGGCGATGTCTGGGCAGTGGAATTTGACGGTGATGTGTATAAGCAGACTGGAGGTGTTGGTCCATTCGTTGCCCAAAATATTGCCGGCGGTGTCAACGGTTGGTATGGCGCAGTTGTTAATACCTCAAACAATGATATATGGGCCTGTATACAAAATGGTAATATATACAAACAAAATGGGCCTTTAGTATCAGCGGTTTCTACTATTGACACAGGTTTTACGGCAGGGCATCCATTTGGTTCGGGTGTCGCAGTGGATTATACTGTTCAAACTCCGTTGCCAACTCCGCAAGCAAACAATACTTATTACTGGAGAGTTGCAGCTTTCGATCCTGGTGGAAGCGGTTTGTACGGTGGTTGGAGCCCAACGTACAGTTTTATCTTGCCCGAGCCGCCATTTACAATAACTGGTACATCTGACCAAATAAGCGGTACGGCAATCGCAAAAGTCGCTATTAATGGAACGCGTGACGATGTGCACACCGCAACTATCGGTGTTGATGGAAATTGGACTATTTCTGGTCCGACGAAGCCGTCAGCGGGCGATTCACTGACTGTATTTATATCCAACTCAAACGAATCTACGATTCTTAAATCTACAGCCGTAACTACGTATAACGGATCGGGCGCGGTTGGTGGAATGGTTTTGAACGGGCACACGCTGTCGATTGGTTCTGACCAAAATCGTAGTTTGGTACTGAGTGATTTTGCTAATTATGACTACGACCAAGATAACGCGAATATTTTACACAGTTCTAACGGTTCGCCGGCAACATTATTAATAAAGTTTGCTAACGGGTCGTCGTATGTTGATGAAAAGATAGATATTCTGGCGGGCAACACATTAACAATCGGCGCGACCGAGACACTGACGGCACACGACGTCGAGATAAATGGTACTTTGGTTTCAGGCGGTGCAAGCACATACAATATTTCGGGCGATTGGGCTAATAACGGCACATTCACAGCATCAACATCAATTGTGACCTTGGGCGGTACGGACACTCAGGCTTTGTCGGGCACACTAACTGGCACCTCGTCATTTTATAATTTAACCATCACAAACAACTCTGGCGCCAGCGCTAGTGATAACGAGCGGACTGATTTTGTTCCTAGCGTCGATTTTAACGCGTCGGCCAGCGTTACTAATAATTACACGATTAACACTTCTGATGTTCGAGTGGAATACGAAGGTGGTGCGACTTATGAATTTGCGAATATTGATTGGGTTGGCGCGGAAAGCCATCTAATCTATTTCCGTAACTCGGACGTGTCGACCACATGGTCATTAAAGGTGACTGGCTCGCAAACGGTGTCATATGTCAACGTATCGCGTTCGGTGGCGATTGTTACTGACGGTGGAATGCCGATTATCGCATACGATGGTACCAACTTTAACGCCCTTTACAACACCAACTGGAGTTTTTCAAATAACCGCGTCAGGCAAGAAATCAATTTGATTAACGGCAGCTTTGCCAGCCTTTCATCACAAGCGATGAGTGTTGGTTTGTCTAGCCTTAGCAACGTTAACTACAGCGGAAGTGTCACGGGGTATTATGAGGTCGTGGCTACCAACACCGATTCGGTTGCCAGAACGATATACCTGCGCAACTGGGCGAACAATACTATATATGCGCAGTTGGACGTTCCGAGTGGTACGTCGGTGCCTACAAGGGTTAGATCGAGTGCTATTACTTTCCCGACAAGCATAACAACCGTGTATGTGAATGGGCCACAAACGACTAGCGATGGTCAGGTCGTTATATCCTCTGCTAGGGTTATTGTATTTCAGGATATTGGCTCAAGCCCACTGACAAGCACCGAGACTCAGATAGAAATAGGTAATTACGAAACTGGCAAAAACAATCTTACTCCTAGTGCACCCTTAACGTATCCAAAATATTGGTTTGCAACTAATGCCAACTGGAGCAATACCAAGACTTTTTATGCGGAGGTTACCTATAGGACCTCGGCAACAAACGCATACTGCACGGTTGTTTTGCAAAAAGATGCTGCAGGCGATCTGGCAACGTGGAGTGATGTTGTTACGATTGTCAATGCCCAAGCTTCATCATCGGCGAATTATCCAATGTTATCGTCTAGGATCACGTTTACACCAGAAGACGGTTGTAACTATCGTATTGCCTCATTTCTATCGACATCTTCGGCTACCTACAATATCTATAATGCCAAAATTATCGTTATTCAGACTGGTGATATAAATAAGCTCGAGCCGCAATATTTGTTATTGAATAAATATAGTAATACTACTGGACAGCAAAATGCAGATAATTATTGGGATCCAGCTGACTGGAATGGTATAAATGCAGCCTATTATCACGAAATAAACTCAGACCAGTACACGTCCGATTCGGCCAGTTTGCAATCGGATCCTGATGGCGCGCAAGTTCACATACCAAACTCGACCACGACTGGATCATACAGAACAAGAAGCTTTGGCCCGATGACCATGCCCGAGACTGCCGCAACAATCGACACGATTGTCATCAGCGTCCCAATATATGCATCTAGGATTATCGCGATTGTTAATAATTTGCCAAGGGTGTCATTGGGCACACCGCTAGATACGGCGATGGGTGTGGTGGTCAATCCTCACCTGACATTTACCGGTACTGACCCCGAGGGTGATGATCTTGAATATCAATTCCAACTTGATACAGTAAATACGTTTGATTCTATCCCTGGCGGGTCTGGTGGCACAATATATTCCAACAGTTTTGAGGCTGCCGGTTGGACATCAGTTGTGGTCTCGGGAACTACAAATCCTCTGTGGACCATAGCTACATCAGCAACCCACCCAACTGCTACGCCCCAAAACGGCACCTATCTAGCATTTTTTAACTCTTATACCTGTAATGTTCCGGCATCTGCCAGGTTTTATCCAAATTCAACTTTTGACATTCCATCGTCTGCCGGTACGGCTACGCTGACTTATCAGATGTACAAATCAACCGCCTACCCATCAAATAACGATAGGGTACAACTTCAAATATCCACGAATGGCGGTACAGATTGGGCTGACGTCGGCGCTGCTGTGCCAATTTATGATGGCACAGTTGGATGGGCGCAAGTGTCGATCGACCTAGCTGACTATATTGGTGACAGTAGTATTTTGATAGGCTTGCTTGGTATAACTGCATATGGTGATAACTGTGTTGTCGATAACATCAGTGTTTCTTATGTATTACCAGATACTCCTATAGTTAACGAATTATCTACTGTTGATGCTGGTTTTACGGCAGGTCATCCGTTTAGCTCTGGCAGTGAAATCGAATATGTAATTCAATCAGCCGATACTTTAATCGAAAGTTATACGTATTATTGGCGTGTGCGTGCTATAGACCCGCTTGGAAAAAATCTGTACGGAGATTGGAGCGAAATTCGCAGCTTTTCGGTCGGTAATATACCTCCATCGGTGGTATTGAATTCGCCAAACGATACCGAAATGACATCACTGTCGCCAACATTGAACTTTACTGGCACTGACCCCGAGGGGGACGGTGTTGAATATAATGTACAGCTTGATACCGTCAACACATTTGACAGCCAGTCCGGCAATCCTTTAATATCTGCGTTTTCTGTCACCGACGCGGGATTTTCTGACGGTCATCCGTTTACGTCTGGCAACGCAGTTGATTACACCGTACAATCCTCGCTGTCCATTGGGATATATTATTGGCGAGTTGCAGCAATAGATCCACTGGGAAGAAATATTTATGGTGCATGGAGTGAAACGCGCAGCCTCGAGGTTGTCAGTAATGCGCCTCCTTTGGCGGTGGTACTTAATTCTCCAAGTGATGGTGCGGCCGGTGTGGTTGTAAACCCCCATCTAAAGTTTACCGGTACTGATTCAGAGGGTGACGAGATTGAATATGAATTACAGCTTGACACATCCAGTGCGTTTGACTCTAATGGCGGCGGGTCGGGAACGGTGGTTGTGTCAAATAGCTTTGAAGCTGGCGGATGGACTTCTGTTTTGGTATCAGGCGCGAACGCGTCGTGGACGACAGTTACCTCGTCAACGCGTCCTGCGGGCGTACCTATACAGGATGGAACCCGTATTGCGGCATTTAATTCATATACTTGTTCAGCAGGTGCTCAGGCTAGGTATTATACATCAGTAAACTTTAGCATCCCATCCAATGCTGGTTCTGCCAACGTGACTTTTTGGATGTATCACGAGACTGGATATCCGGCAGCAAACGATCGTGTTCAATTTCAGATGTCATCTAACGGTGGTGCCAGCTGGGCAAATGTTGGCGACGCGGTATCCAGGTATAACGGTACCACGGGCTGGGCAATGGCAACCGTGGACGCTTCTAGCTATATTGGCAAAAGTACGCTGCGTATTGCATTCCTGGGAATAAGCGGTTATGGAAATGACTGTCACGTTGATAATGTCACGCTGACCTACAACTTGCCGCTACTCGATAAAGTGTCTACTGTTGATGCGGGTTTTACGGCTGGACACCCGTATACCTCTGGCGTCTTGACCGAATATATTGTTCAGGCGGGTGATACGCTAACCAACAACACGACATATTATTGGCGAGTGCGTGCCATTGACCCGCTTGGCCGTAATACTTATGGTATGTGGAGCACGCCTCGAAGCTTTACTCCGAATAAGGGGGTTAAGATATACGACGGTGCTGTATGGAATTATAAACCTGTAAAGTTTTGGAATGGTACCGACTGGGTTGAAAAGCCAGTAAAAGTTTGGGATGGTAGTGAGTGGGTTATTCATGGTTAGAGTGTATAGTAGAAGTATTATGAAAGTACGTTTTGGATTGTTGGTTGCGATAATAATATGTGTTTTCGCTGTCGGTTTTAGTGTAGACTACAATGCGTCTGCACAATCGACCGAACCGCCAAAGGGATTGACTCTTTCGCCGCTGAGGACCGAAATAAGTACCGCACCAGGCACGTCGTTTAGCGACCAATTAAAGGTGACTAATTCAACCGAAAAACAAATGACGGTCAGTTTTATGGTCGAGGAGTTTAAGGTTATTGACGAGCAATATGACTATGAATTTATCGCCGAATCAAATATTACAAGTTGGGTGTCGTTTAAACCTTCCGAGGTTGTATTAAAAGCGGGCGAGGCAAAGAAGGTAAATTATACTGTCGGTATTCCTCTGACGGCTGAACCAGGCGGGTATTATATCAGTATGTTTGCCAGCAGTGCCGTTGCAGCAGGTGATGGTGACGGTAACTCACAGCAAAGAGTGGCATCGCTTTTGTATATTACCGCTGCCAGTGATGTATTGGGCGCGGCGACGCGCTCGGGGCATGTATTGTCGTTGTCTTCGCCTTGGCTGGTCGTTGATAAAGGCGCTTGGGGCATGACACTTCAAAATGCCGGTACGACACACTATCGCAGTGAATATACTGTCAAAACAGAAGACCTTTTTGGTGGTACGGTTGGAGAGAATAAAGATAGCGCTTTGATCTTGCCTGGTACGATCAGGGCAATACAAGGCGAAATGTCGTTGCCATCTGTTCCGGGGATATACAGAGTCATATACACAATTGGCTTAGGTGATGTCCCTGGCGTTACCGAAACTCATTACATGGTATTCTTGCCACCTTGGGCAATATTAACATTAACAACCGCCATTGTTGTTGCGGGCTATTTATCTTATCGCAAACTATCTAAAAAGCACTAATCTGTTTGAGGAACGGCGGTATAGACAACGTCTACGGAATAATTGCCGGCAGGTTTATTCATGTCAATTTTCATTCCATAGGTAATGGTAATATCATCGTTTGTTACTGGAGTGGTGACGTCTTTGATGAGTTGGCGACTGCTGTCTAGTGGCATGCCGCAAAAGTTTATAACCGATCCGTCTACGTTATATCCCCAGGTATTAACAGCTAGTGGGTTTGTTGCTGGGTTGCCGTATGCGTTGGCCGAAGTTGGAAGAGGTGTGCCCAAGTTGTCCATACTGGTACTGCCATCGGCACCAATGTAAAGTTTATATCCGATAACGTCAGTTGAGGTGATCGTAACAGTGTTAGTGGCTGTGCCAAGAGTACCTCCGTCGACTGGAGTGATTGTAGGTATAGCGACATTACCGCCTACTGCGTCGGTTGAAATCGTCAGCGATGTTTCGCTGCCGTATGGTACGTTTTCGTCATACAATCCTACGCCATAGGGCTGCGCGTAGCTGACGGCTGACAGCGCTAATACATTAACAATTGCCAGTGTGTAAATAATTGTCAGCTTTTTCTTCATGCTAACGCTATTATAGCATTTTGAATTGTCAAGATATATAAAGTCAATTGTGGATAAGTATATAAAAAGGTATTGTTTTTTTTACGCTTATGGTATTATAACAGCAGTAATATTAGTGTATTAACGGGGAAAAGGATACAATATGAAAAAAACAAATATCAAACTAATAACAAGGCAGGTAGCTTATGCTTTGGTCGGAGTAACCACAATGTTGGCTTACTTCCCAGCAGTTGCTTCTGCAGCACAGATTACAGCACGAAGCGTTACGTTGGGCAGCTCGGTAGCGAGCGCTACGACTACTTACGATTTCGATTTTACTGTTCCAACTACAGGCACAGAAGTTGATTCAGTAGAGATTAAAGCCTGCCAAGAAGCTAGCGGTGGCTGTACTGCAGCTACTGGCTTTGATGCAAGCTCAGCTGCACTGGTTGGCCAGCCTACTGGATTGGGCGATGGCACCGGCTGGACAGATAGTAGCACTACTACAGCGTTGCGCGTAGCAAATGCTACCAACGGTACTAACCCATCAGGAGCAGCCACAATTAACTTTAGTGGTGTCGTAAACCCAAGTTCGGCTACTACTTTCTACCTACAGATTTCTACGTACGCCAGCTCTGACTGGACAGGTACGGCAATCGATACTGGTACAATCGCTGCTTCGACAGCAGCTAGCGTCACAGTAACGGCCACTGTTAATGAAACCTTGTCATTTACCGTCACTGACAATACCGTAGCATTGACGCCTACATTGGGCTCTGGTGCAACTGGAGTTGGTACATCAACAATGTCTGCAGGTACAAACGCAAGCAGTGGTTATACAATTAGCTACACTGGAACAACATTAACTTCTGGCGCAAACACAATCGATGCGATAACCAGTAACGGAGTAGGTTCTATACAAGGTACCGAGCAATTTGGCTTAAACTTGATGAATAACGCTACACCTAACGTTGGTGCTGATCCTACAGGTGGCACGGGTGCTGCAGCGGCAAATTACAATACTGCCGATGACTTCAAATTTGTATCAGGTGAAACTGTCGCTGAAGCAGCAGCTGCAACTGATGCAACGACTTATACTGTCAGCTATATTGCTAATATCACCGATTCACAAGCTCCTGGTGCATACACAGCAAACATCAACTACGTAGCAACAGCAAACTTCTAAATTAACCCGTAAATCGTAAATAAATATGAACAAAAAGCAACAACATAAGATAGCGTTGGTCAGGACATATATTGTCGCAGCCATGTTGGCAATAGTGCCGCTGATTGGCGCTGTCAAAGTTGGTGCTGCCCAGATTACCAGCAGGTCGATTACTATGTCGACCTCTGCTGGTGGGGCGACGGGCGTTACATACACGCTTGCAACATCGGCACTGCCAACACCTGGCACTGCAGTAAAATCACTACAAATACAATTTTGTACGTCACTTTCAGACGGCTGTGCTTCGGCACCGGCCGGTTTTTCGTCCGCCAGCACTACACTCGCCAGTCAACCAACTGGCCTGGGTGCGTCTTCTGGGTGGTCGGTCGAGACCGGTACTGACGGGTCACTGATGATTGTCAATGCGTCTAACTCGACAAACCCTTCTGGGGCTGTCTCGGTGGTTTGGAGCGGCGTTACAAATCCAACCGCAACCAACACTACATTTTATGGAATTATCACAACATATTCAAATGCCGATTTTACTGGGGCAATTGACTCTGGATCAATCGCGCTGAGTACGTCAACCCAGGTTCAAGTTTCATTAACCGTTGACGAGACATTAACTTTTTGTGCTGGTACATCAATTACTGGACAAAACTGTGCAACCATATCAGGCAACTTCGTTGATTTAGGGCATGGTTCGACCACCTCGACGGCAACCGGCACATCGGTTATGGCGGCATCAACTAATGGCAGCCTAGGGTATACCATCAATGTCAGTGGTACTACTTTGACATCAGGCGCTAATACGATAACTGCATTATCAGGTGGTGGCAGTTCGACTATTGGGACAAAACAGTTTGGTATGAACCTTGCCGGTGGTAACACCGCGCCAGTGGTTGGTGCTGCAGTATCTGGCACCGGTACTGGTGTTCCGACGGCTAACTATGGGACAGACAATAATTTTAGGTTTGCAAGTGGCAACACGGTCGCCTCGGCGTCTGGTCCCACGAATGCTAACACATTTACAATCGGTTATATCGCGAATATTGATGGTATGACGCCTCCGGGGGTGTATAATACAATATTGACATATACAGCAACGGCGAATTATTAATGAGGAGAGGTATGAGGCTGTCAAAGGGAGTAATCGTATCGAGTATTTTATCGCTATTTATAGCGATTGTTAGCCCGTTGGCAATAGTTGCTCATGCGGCAGACAATGCACAAGGTATCCAAGTTAGCCCAGCATTAGTTGAGCTAAATGTTAAACGTGGTGAGACATATACAATTAATCTTCGCGCCATGAACGTTACTGATGGTGAGTTGTTGTATGGCATATCCATTGAGGATTTCGTCGCGGCTGGCGAGACAGGTGCTCCGAGAATCGTCGAGGACAGCAACCTGCCGGATACAGCCTCTGTTAAAACATGGGTGTCATCTGAGTCGGAGTTTACTCTGGGCGCACGCAAAGAAAAGAACGTCGACGTATTAGTAACCGTTCCAAGCAACGCTGAGGTTGGTGGACATTATGGGGTTATTCGTTTTTCTGGCAGCACTCCAAATATTGACACAACAGGTGTCGGCGTAACTGCCAGCACCGGAGTCTTGTTATTAATCAGAGTTGACGGTACTATTACCGAAAAGGCTAACCTGGCATCATTCTTTACTGCAAATAACGATGGCAAGCAAAGCTCTTTCTTTGAGTCTGGTCCAATCAACTTTGCGGTTCGTGTCCAAAATACTGGTAATGTTCACGTAAAGCCAACAGGCAACGTTGAAGTTAAAGATATGTTTGGCAATGTAGTAGGTAATGTGGCGGTAAACAATACGACACCTCCATCCAATGTTTTACCAAGCAGTATTAGACGATTTGATGTCAAGTTGGACACTTCTTGGATGTTTGGAATGTACACTGCTGACCTTGCGTTAGGTTATGGCACGACAGGCCAGGCGATTACTAATACGATTACCTTTTGGGTAATTCCTTGGAAATTAATCATGATTGTTCTGCTTGCAATTGCCGTTGTCGTCTTTATCTTAAAACGAATGATTAAGGGTTATAATAAAAAGATAGAACGCAGGGTATTGCAACAACATGAAAACAAAAAGAATAACCGTAAACAAGGCCGCAGCTAAAAAGCGACTGGTCGCCTCAAAAAAGAGGGCAGGATTGGTGTTTGCAAAACACCCTGTCTTGAAGTATTTGCGGGTTATCGAGCACAAACATACAGGTAAATTGATCCATCATCGCAACACATCGCATGCTGCTTTAATGATTGTCTTGGTATTAGCTGGATTCTTTTTGTACATTAGCGCCGAGATAGTCAGCGCTTCGTCTAGCGGCTCAGTATCGGTTGGACTAAGGGTAGAAGGCCCTGCGCCGTCGGTTGGTGCCGTGATAACGTCACCCGAGGACGGGGCAAAATTAATAGATAAAAAATATGTTGACGTATCTGGTACCTGCGCCGCCAATACTTTTGTCGTAGTCAGCAACGATAATTTAGTTGCAGGTTCGACTACATGTTCGGCAGATGGTTTATTTAGTGTGCAAATCCAACTGTCGCTAGGTAAAAACGTGATTAGCGCATTAAATTATGACAACCTTAATCAATCAGGTCCAGTTACTCCATCAGTAAATGTTTTTGTCAGCAACAAAGAGGACAAGCCGGGTACGACCGAGCCTGTAATCACGCCTGATGAAAACGGCACAATAGAAATACCTGCGGTTCCAAGTAATCCTTCGATTATTCCTGGCGTTAACTCAAGTATCTCGGACTGTGGTGACTATAAGGTCGGTAATTTGCCAACAGGTGGCGAACCTCATATATTGATTGTCTGTATGCCGCGACTATTTTCGTCAGATGTCAAACAAGTGCTGGGAATTATCGTTTGGGGCGGGTACACGCCATATGCGGTTTCTATTGACTGGGGGGATGGGTCAGAGCCGACGCTTTTGAATGTTTCAAAACCAGGCTATTACACGGTTGAGTTTAACTACGCAGTGCCAAATACTTATCGCATAACTTCGTATTTAAAGGATACCAAGGGCAAAAGCTCGGTGGTACATGCTTCGATTCAGGTTAGCGGTACAACCAAAAACAACGCCACGAATAATACGACAGCCAACAATGACATATTCAGTTTGCCATGGTTTATGCAATCGATACCGTTATATATTACGGTAGTCGCAATAACAATAGGTTTTTGGGGCGGTGATTTATTTGATCGCCATTACGGCTCTGGCAAAAAACGCCATCACAAACGCAAGGCTGCGTAATCCGGTTTTTAAGAAGTTGCTTTGGCAAACAGTGCATTAATGATATCCGCGGCAACTTCGTCGCGGGTTTTTGTGCCGTCAATTTCGACTAACAAACCAGCCTGGCGATAATATTCGATGACTGGCATTGTTTTTTGCTGATATTCATCAAGGCGAGTTTTTAATATATCTTCGGTGTCGTCTTGGCGGCCTTGACGGTCCCTGACTGTTTCTAGGGCCCTCCACCTGTTGAGTGAGTCATCATTCGATATGTTCAGGTAAGCTACAACTTTTAATTGATGCGCGGACTCTGAAAGCGCCCGGATGACGCCATCCTCTTCACCATGCCAGCGTCCGACCGAGCTTAGGACAAGTGGCTTGTCGGCCAGGCTTGGTTGTGACAAGAAGGGAAGAACAATATTAATGTAATCTTCGGTTGGAATCAGTCGGCCAGTGCGCAGGCATTCTTGGGCACGCTCGGGGATATTGCTGCTGCGTAATACTTCGCCACCGCCAATCATTCGGGTATCTAATAATTCTGCCAGGCGAGCACCTTGAGTATCCTTGCCAGAAAAAGGACGGCCAAATATATTGATTGAGCCGGATCCTAGCCATTTTTTTATAACATCAATTTTTTCGGCGTTATTCATTGATATAAGTATAACAGGAGTCGGGTGGGGTTAGGAAATGGGAAATGGGAAATGGGGATAATCTCGGCGCTGTTTGCGCATATATTTTCCTATTTCCTATTTCCCAATCCCTAATCCCCAGGATGGCCGTATTCAACGGCCATCCTGGCACTCGTTGACACCGAGTGCTAGGGCAAGTTATAATAACGCTATGACAGACCGCCAGATTCAAATACTCGCTAGTATCATCGAGCAACATGCCGAAATTGCGGCACCAGTCGGTAGTGTGATGTTGGCAAAATTATTTGGCGTGTCCAGCGCAACTATTCGCAGCGAGATGGCAAAACTGGAAGAAATGGGCTTGATTATGCAGCCACACACCAGTGCTGGCCGTATACCAACAGATCTGGGGTATCGTTTTTATGTGAATATGATTAACGAAGGTTACGATAAAAACTTGCCAACCGGATCTGATCGAGGATTCAAGGCGCTAGAGGCCCGGGTTTCGAATCACAGCGAGCATACTAACCGTGCTATTCGCAGTGCTGTCGACAGTTTAGTTGAACTAACTCACAATTTGGGTATTGCTACTATTGGTGACGAATTGTATATGAGTGGCATTGGTAATCTTTTTTCACAGCCTGAATTTTTGCAATCCAATCATGCGCAGTCAGTTGCTAGGTTGCTTGATAATTTGGAACCTTGGTTGCGTGAAGCTGCACCAAATGAACCGTTAAATGTATATATCGGGGCCGAAAACCCAATCGGCAAAACCAGTGGCGTCAGCCTGATTATTAGTCGTTATCGTTCGCCGTACAGTGACCGAAGTTATATTGGCGTTTTGGGCCCGACCAGGCAAAGCTATGCCAAAGTAATGCGCCTAGTTAGGCATGCCGGCGCGATGTTAGAGGAGATTTTGTAGAATGCCAGAAAAAAAGAAGAATAAAAAAGAGATTGAGTTTGAGCAAAAGTTGGGTGAGTTGACCCAGGATTTGCAGCGTACTAGGGCGGATTTTGAAAACTATCGCAAACGTGTCGAGGCTGAAAAAGTATCAGCTCGTGAATCCGGCCGGGCTAGCGCAATCTTGAAATTATTACCAGTTATCGACAATATCGAGCGTGCCTTGAATCACGCGCCTGACGACATCAAGGACAATGCTTGGGTTCAGGGTGTTACTGGATTAACCAAAAATCTTGAAAAATCGCTAGAGGGTCTGGGATTGAAGCGAATTGATGCAAAACAGGGCACTATTTTTAATCCCGAATTACATGATGCGATTCAATTTGACGAAGAAGCAACTGGCGAACAAGAGGTTATTTCCGAAGAATTGCAGCCAGGATATACACTAGACGATTATCCAATTCGTCACGCTATGGTTAAAGTGACCAGACAGTAATATAATTATTGATAATACTTAAGTTTACTAGGGGGGCTAGCCTGTGACAACAAAACCAATGGTACTTGTCGTAAATCCCGGCAGCGCCAGTCGTAAATATGCCTTGTATTCTGGCAATCAAGAAAAAGCCAGCATTTATTACGAATATGTCGATGGCAAAGTTGTTAGCGAAATTGAGTTTGACGGCAACAAAATAACCATACCTTGTGATGATACTGATTTGTCGGGTGTGTCGCGATATGTCGAGCCGCTTTTATTAGAAAATAATCTGATAAGCAGCACTGGATCGATTTCCGCTATTGGCATCAGGCTAGTTGCGCCAAGCCGTCGATTTATGCAGGATGAGCTGATTACATCTGAAATTGAAATGATATTAGAAAAAGTCCAAGAGTCGGCACCACTGCACATCACCACTTTTTTGGCTGAGGTCAGACAATTAAAAGAGCATATCCCAAATACGCCAATTGTTGCAGTATCTGACAGTGCTTTTCACGCTACTAAACCAACCTGGGCAGCAAATTACGGCATTGATACCGAAATGGCCGACCGATTTGATATCAAGCGCTTTGGCTATCACGGCATATCAATTGCCTCGGTTGTTAAAAAGCTTCGTGATGGTGATATTTTGCAGCCCAAAACTATTGTTTGTCATCTGGGCAGCGGCAGTAGCGTAACAGCGGTCTATAACGGCGACAGTTATGACACGACTATGGGCTACACACCACTCGAGGGCCTGGTGATGGCTTCACGCAGCGGCAGTATCGATGTTACGGCAGCGCTGGCGATTAAGCGCCGACTTCATTTTACCGATAACGAACTTGAGCATTACCTAAACACTAAATGCGGGCTATTGGGTATTAGCGGCAGTTCAAATGATATTCGTCAATTATTGACCCTTGAGGATGATGGCGATGAGCGTGCAAGCCTGGCGCTAAAAATGTATGTTTATCGTATCCAACAGGCGATTGGCCAAATGGCCGCTGGAATGGGTGGTGTGGACTTAATTGTGTTTACTGGCACCGTTGGCGAAAGGTCATTTATTATTCGTGGCCGAATCATTGAAGAACTAGGATTTTTAGGCTTCAAACATAATCACAAGACGAACGACCATGCATACGAGCCAACCGAGCCAACTAATATCTCGGCACTACGCAAAAAACCAATTTACGTAGTTTCAACTAACGAAGCATCCGAAATCGCCCGCCGCGCCGAACGGTACGCCAGGTAATAGGGATTGGGAAATGGGAAATGGGCGCGCCCCAGTTGTTAGCTGAGATTACCCTATTTCCTATTTCCTAATCCCCACGCCCCAACTTGGCACTCTTGACACATGAGTGCTAATTAATTTACAATTAGGATATTGGCAATCACAGCACTTGAGTGCTAAAATTGTAACAAGATATTTAGTAAATATTAACGAATAGGAGATATAAAATAATGGGTAAGATTATAGGAATTGACCTCGGTACAACTAACAGTGCTGTCGCGTACATGGTAGCTGGCAAACCAGAGGTTATTGCTAATGCCGAAGGTAACCGCACAACACCAAGTGTCGTTGCGATTAACAAAAACGGCGAGCGTCTAGTTGGTCAAGTTGCGCAACGTCAGCGCGTCACTAACGCTAAAAACACTATTTATGGCGTCAAGCGACTGATTGGTCGCAAATTTAGCGATCCAGAAGTTCAAAAAGATTTGGATATCATGCCATACGAAATCGTCAAGAAGGGCGATGGCGTAGCATTAAAAATGGGTGACAAAGATTACACTCCAGAGGAAGTTTCGGCTATGATTTTGTCAAAAATCAAGGCTGATGCCGAAGCATTCTTGGGCGAAAAAGTCACCGAAGCTGTTATTACTGTTCCGGCTTACTTTAACGACAGCCAGCGCCAGGCAACCAAAGACGCCGGCAAAATTGCAGGGCTGGAAGTCAAACGAATTATCAACGAGCCAACTGCCGCAGCACTTGCCTATGGCCTAGAAAGCAAAAAAGAAGAAAAAATCGCAGTATTCGACCTTGGTGGTGGTACATTCGATATTTCAATCCTCGAACTTGGCGACGGCGTGTTTGAAGTTAAATCAACCAATGGTGATACCCACCTTGGTGGTGAAGACTTTGATAACCGCATCGTAAACCACTTCCTAGACGTGTTTAAGGCAAATCAAGGCATCGACCTGAAAAGTGACAAAGCAGCTATGCAGCGCCTGAAAGACGAAGCCGAGAAGGCAAAGAAAGAGTTGTCATCGACCAACGAATACGAGATTAATCTGCCGTTCTTGACTGCCGATGCTGAAGGTCCAAAACACTTCGAATACAAATTAACTCGTTCAAAACTAGAAGAATTGATTGCCGACCTGATTACTCGCCTAGCCGACCCAGTCAACAAGGCTCTAAAAGACGCAGGCTTGAAGGCAAATCAAATCGACGAGGTTGTCCTAGTTGGTGGTATGACCCGAATGCCAATCGTCGTCGAAAAAGTCAAAGAATTATTCGGAAAAGAACCGCTAAAAGGCGTTAACCCAGACGAAGTCGTAGCCGTTGGTGCTGCAATCCAAGGTGGTGTTTTGGCTGGTGATGTCAAAGACGTTCTGCTGTTGGATGTTACTCCACTATCTCTTGGAATCGAGACTATGGGTGGTGTTGCAACCAAATTAATCGATCGCAACACAACTATTCCTACATCAAAGTCCGAGACTTTCTCGACCGCATCGGATAATCAACCACAAGTTGAAATCCATGTTACTCAGGGTGAACGCGAATTCGCTCGTGACAACAAGTCGCTTGGCCGCTTTACCCTTGATGGAATCGCACCTGCACCACGCGGCGTGCCACAAATTGAAGTTACATTCAATATTGATGCCAACGGTATCATGAACGTTACCGCCAAAGACAAAGGTACCGGCAAAGAACAAAGCATCACGATTAGCAACGGTGGTAACTTGTCAAAAGAAGATATTGAAAAAGCTCAAAAAGAAGCCGAAATGCATGCTGACGAAGACAAGAAAAGGCGCGAAGTAATTGATGTACGCAATCAACTTGAAAGCGCTATTTATCAAGCCAGCAAGATGCCGGATGAATTCAAAGACAAAATCAGCGATGAAGACAAAAAGGTCATAGAGGGTGCTGTCGAAGAAGCTAAAAAGCATCAGGCCAGCGAAGACAAAGAAGAGCTTGAAACAGCCGTCAAAGCATTAAATGACACCATCATGCCAATCGGTGCCAAGATGTACGAACAGGCATCAAAAGAGGCTAAGCCAGAAGAAGGTGGTGAGTCAAAACCAACTGACGAACCGGTCGAAGGTGAAGTCGTAGACGAAAAGAAATAAAAAGCGATAATTATTGTGAAACGACCGCCCACGGGGGCGGTCGTTTTTTGTAATCTGTTTTTTATTGTATAATTGCCTTTATGACTTCGACAAAGTCGAGTCATAGTATCTCACTAATTCATCTATTCATCCCAACCCAAAATAAGAGGTGAAGTATGGTAACTATGTTAGAAATCAAGCGAGACTGGAACAAGATTCCAAACTTACTTACGGGGATTAGGCTTTTTTTGAGTCCGATTCCAGGCATTCTTTTTTGGTCAGATCATTTAACCGCAAGCACAAGGTGGTGGGCAACTTGGATATTTGTAGCGGTTGCCGCCACTGATATCTTGGATGGCTATTTGGCCAGAAAGCGTGGCGAGGTAACAAACCTTGGCAAGATGATGGACCCAATGGTTGACAAGGCATTGGTGATATTCACCTTAGCGGCAATTTGTGTCTACAACCCGTTTATGTGGTTGCCGACGATGATTATCGTTTGGAGGGAGTCTGCAGTAACGCTGTTGAGGACCCGCGCGAGGGATCGTGGAATCGTCATTGCCGCTTCAACAAGTGGCAAAATCAAGATGGTGATACAATCTATCGCGGTTGCATTGATGCTGGTGCCCCTAAAGGGTGTATGGCTGCTGTTAGCTAGTAATATGATGCTGGCGGCAGTGGTTGTCACACTAGCGTCTTGGTACGATTACTACAGCAAATTTGCGGATGTAGAGTGAGACAGGGCGGCCCAGGTCATAAAGACCCCGGCCGCCCTATTTAATTACCCTTAGCACTCTTGAAATCAGAGTGCTAATTTATTACAATTGATACAGATGACAAAACGTGATTATTATGAAATATTGGGTATTTCCAAAGGCGCCTCAGATGATGAGATTAAAAAAGCTTATCGCAAGGCTGCTGTTAAATATCACCCCGATAAAGATGGTGGTGATGAAACCAAGTTTAAAGAAGCCAGTGAGGCTTATGAAGTATTAAAAGACAGCTCAAAGCGTCAACGTTATGACCAATTTGGCCATGCTGGTGTTGGTGGTAACGGCGGTGGCGCACCGGGTGGAAACCCATTTGGCGGCGGTTTTAACGGCCAAAATGTCCACTTTGACTTTGGTGATGGCGGCCTAGGCGATATATTCGGCCAATTCTTTGGCGGTGGTGGCGGACAACAACGTCGTCCAAGGCGCGGACGCGATGTCGAGACAACGATGCAACTAACTTTCGAAGAGGCAGTGTTCGGTGTCGAAGAAAAAATCGAGCTTGATATGAATGACCAATGCTCGCATTGTCATGGCACAACTGTCGAGCCTGGATACGAGATGAAAACTTGTCCAACCTGTCACGGTGCTGGTCAGGTGAATCGAGTTGTGAACACTATATTCGGCCAAATCCAACAGGCGACTGTTTGTGATACATGTGGCGGCAGCGGAAAAGTACCCGAAAAAGTCTGCAGCGTGTGTCGCGGTAGCGGCGTCGAAAGGCGCAAAAAGACCGTCAAACTTAAAGTCCCAGCCGGTATTGATGACGGCGCGACTATTCGTCTGAACGGTTATGGCGAGGCAATCGGCAAGGGCGAAAAAGGTGATTTGTATGTTCATATTCGCGTCAAAGCCCACAAACACTTTACCCGCGAAGGCGATATTATATTGTCCGAACAGCACATTGGCATGGTTGAGGCTACTTTGGGTACCGAAATTGACGTTGATACGGTTGATGGCCAAATACGCATGAAAGTCCCAGCCGGAACGCAATCGGGAACCGACTTTAAGTTGTCTGGGCACGGCGTTCCGCATATCAAAAACGACAAACGCGGTCCACACATTGTCAGCATTATCGTTGATACGCCAACCAAGCTTTCGAAGAAGCAAAAAGAATTACTCGAGCAATTTATGGGTGGCAATAAAAAATTTGGCGTATTCTAAAGCCTTGCTATCTTGAATACAAAGATATAAAGTGGCCTCAGATGAAAAGAATATTGCTAATATCATCTGCGCCATCTACCAAGCCCAATTTTGACAGGCGATCTTTTCCTGATGCATTGAGTGCAGAAATCCCATCTCATCCAATAGTTGATGTTTGCTTGATGCCTGATTTGGTATTTGATTTATCCAGTATGAATTGTCAGGTTTTTGACGTCACTACCGGTAATGACATTGCGTCCTATGACCTGGTTGTTATCCGAAGCGTTGGCAAGTTTTTGGACCAGGGGATTGCCTTGGCGCACTATTTGCGAATGAAAAACGTGCCATTTATAGACAGCTACCTCGAGACACGCGGCGCTGGCAAATTATCATGTGCTATGCAAAGGATTCGATCGGGTCTAGCGACTCCAACTCCACGCACTATTTATGCCGGCCCAAAGAATCTGGGTAATTATATCAATAAAACCGGTATAAAATATCCGATCGTTCTAAAGTCCAATGTCAGCAAAAAGAGCCACGGCAATTATTTGATAATGGATTCGGTCAAATTAGACAAAAAACTTGCTCGCAAACCCGATATGCAATTCGTTGTCCAAGAGTTTGTCCCGAATGATGGTGTCTATCGGGTTTTGGTATTTGGCGGCAAAATCTCGGTGATTATCAAACGTTCACAAACTTCGATATACAAACAGCTTCGCGACGGTTTATTGCAAGAACCAGCCAGATTAGAAAAACTTGATATTTTTGAAAAACAAGTTCGATCAGACATTTTAAAAGCAGTCGAGTTAGAAGCGCTGGAATCAGCAGGGGTGGACATCATAGTCGACCAAAATACTGGCCAAGCATATATTCTGGAGGTAAACCGAGCACCTCAAATGAACGGCGGCTCGTTCACGGATGAAAAGATTACGGCTTATGCCGCCATGATTGAATCTAAACTACCTACTAAACATTGACTAAAACATAAAAAAGTGATACAATAATATAAATACTAACCATAAGGGCAATTAGGTCAAAATGAAAGATACACAAAGGATTTTTGGTATTGTAGAAAATATCAGTTTGCCTGAAGTTGGCATATTTAATATGCCTGCCAAGATTGATACCGGAGCCTACTCTGGAGCTTTGCATTGTTCGCGCATTCGCGAATATATCAGCAAAATTGATGGCAAAAAAACCCTCAAAATTACCTTTCCTGATGGCCACAAAGCCGAGCTGCATAAATATTGGCGAACCCATATCCGTAGCTCGACTGGACACAGAATTAAACGCTATCTATTTGAAACAAATATTGATATAAAGGGGATAGCATACAGTATTCGTATTGGTTTGTCTAACAGGTCAGATATGAATTACGAAGTGCTTATAGGTAGACGTTTTTTGAGCGAACATAACATCTTGGTTGATGTTCGCATAAATCAAGATTTAGATATCGATAGAAAGAAGAAATTATAATATGAAAATCGCAATTTTATCAAACGGACCAGGAAATTATTCGACCAAAAGGCTAAAAGAAGAAGCGGTCAAGCGCGGCCATGAAGTAACAGTAGTTAAATACAAAGAATGTTATGCTTCGATTGAACAAAACAACCCAACCGTTAATTATCGCGGTCAGGACCTTAGCAAATTTGATGCAATTATTCCTCGTATCGCTTCGTATATGACCAAATATGGTACGGCGATTGTGCGCCAGCTTGAAATGCAAGGTGTTTATACGGCGTCTAGCTCGATTGCAATCAGTCGTTCACGCGACAAAATGCGCAGTTTGCAATTACTTGCAAAATCAGGTGTTGGCATCCCAAAAACCGTCGTGTCACGTAATACGACCGACATTGATGATTTGTTGGCCAGCCTTGGCAAAATGCCGGTAATTATCAAGTTGGCTCGTGGAACACACGGCAACGGCGTCGTTTTGGCCGAGACCAAAAAAGCCGCAAAATCAGTTTTGCAAGCATTCTATTTGACCGATGATGATGGTACTAATATCTTGTTGCAAGAATTCGTCGAAGAATCTGCCGGTACTGATATTCGTGCCTTCGTAGTAGGCAGCCGTGTGGTTGCCAGTATGAAGCGCCAAAGTCTTGATGATGACTTTAGGTCCAATTTGCATAAAGGTGGTGCAGGTAAAATCGTTAAATTAACTGACGAAGAAACCAAAATTGCGGTCAAGGCTGCCAAAGCCATGGGATTAAACGTTGCCGGTGTTGACATGATGCGTTCAAAGCGCGGTCCATTGATTTTGGAAGTAAATGCCAGCCCAGGGTTTGGTATCGAAAAAGTCACCGGCCGCAACGTTGCGGGTCCGATTATCGAATACGTCGAGATGAATGCAAAACGACGCAACAAAAAAGACAAAGTCGGCGCCTAACTAGGCAATCGCATCGCCTCGCCCGTAGTGTTACAATATGTTTATGATAATTCATAGGCACGGCTGGTTTGAATATGCGACGAGATCTTAATAAATGGATGGTAATTTTGATTATCGCGGCGATTGTCGTTGCTGCGGTGTTGTTTGTTATCATTCCAAATTTGCCTCAGTCAACTACTAACGTTAGGTTGGGTGACGGTATCTTTAGAGCTCAGGTTGCGCAGACTGATTTTAGCCGCGAAAAAGGTTTGTCGGGCGTACCGTCATTATCTCCAGACCAGGCGCTTTTGATGATTTTTCCGGTTGCTGACAAGTGGCCAATTTGGATGAAAGATATGAAAGTTCCGATTGATATCATTTGGCTGGACGGCAATAAAAAAGTTGTCTACATAGTCAAAAACGCTGAACCACCAGGTGACTCAACGCCACAGACTTTTACGCCACGTACGTCGGCCAAATACGTTATTGAGTTGCCGGCAGGAACAGTCAGCAGCAAGGCTATTACGTCCGACTCGGTCGCTTCGTTTCAGTTTGACGAGGGTGGAGTAAAGTAATGTCGGTGGTGATTATTGTAGCGATACTGGCAGTGTCGCTGTTTGTGGCATCCTATATTACAAAAAGGCGATTTGGATTGTTAGGATTGGCCCTGGCTTCGGGATATTTACTCAGTAGTATCTGGGGCTATAACGCTGGATTGGTGGCGGGAGTATTTGGAGTGCCATATAATCCATTGACATCGGCAATCATTTTGGCGGCGATTACGATGCTGCCACCGGTAATTTTGTTATTCCATGGATATACCTACAAATCATTTATTGGTCGAGTTATTGGGGCGGCGTTATTCACGGTTTTAGCACTGGCGTTTTTAATAGTTCCACTGGGACATATCCTAAGTTTACAGGGATTCGGAGTTGATTTGTATAATTGGATGCTTAAAAGCAAAGACACGATTATTGGGTTGGGATTGCCGTTGGCCGTGGTGGATTTGTTCTTTACGCGACCAGCTGGATTGAATGATAAAAAGTCAAAACATTGACAAATTACACCTAAAAATGGTATATTTTCCAGATATGAGGCCATAGCTCAGCTGGTTAGAGCACCTGCCTTTTAAGCAGGGTGTCGTGAGTTCAAGTCTCACTGGCCTCACCAAATTAAATACCCATCCGTAAGGATGGATATTTAATTTGGTGAAATCCTGTGGATTTGGACTCACGACTTAGATTTTGTATAACAAAATCTAATTGTCGTGAGTTCGCGTAACGAGTGAAGCGAAAAAGTGTTTACATTTTTTCGCGAATTAGTGGAGGAGGCCGAAGGCCGATAGTCTCACTGGCCCCCCTCCGCCCATTGTCCCGTCATAACGGCTTCGCTCCGGGACTGAACAAGGGCCCCAGCGCCTTGTCAGCCTCGGGCTGCAGATGTCATGACGAAACAATGGCCGTAGTGTCGGCTGGCGACGACCACCCATTGCCAAACCACCCCACCGGTGGTATAACTAGATTATGCCAAAGGTGGAAATTAACGGTACGAATATTCATTACGAGGTCAAGGGCGAAGGCAAGACTATACTTTTAGTTTTAGGGCCCGAAGCTAACATTTCTGAATGGTCGTCACTGATTAATGGGCTAGCTAGACACTACCAAGTGGTTGCATTTGACCAACGCGGATGTGGACGCAGCCAAAAAACAAAAAACGATGATTCAATAGAAACAATGGCGGATGATGCCGCCATTTTGATTGAAAAATTAAATGTGGATAATGCCAATATTTTGGGAATTTCGATGGGTAGTCGGATTGCAATGGAAATTACTCTCAGGCACCCAGAAAAAGTAAAAAGATTAATTCTAGCAGCGACGGCTTGTAGCACGACAAACAACCGTCGTTTTTTGGCTCTCGATTCTTTGACGTATTTCGTAAAGAGCAAATATCCGCAATTTAAAGGCGCTAGGCAAAAACAACACCTGGCGTCTGTTTTATATGATTGCTCGACGCGTATTGGCAAGATACAGGTACCAACATTGATATTGCACGGGCGCAAGGACAAGATAACGCCTTTTGAATTAGTTAATGAAATCCATAAAAACATCAAAGGATCCGAGATGGTCGAATTTGATGGCGGTCATCTTTTCCCGCTGGCACAGGGAAGAGACGTCTTTTTGGATTCCGTCCAAGATTTTATTGGATAGATTAAGCCAGCTTTAAGTATTTGATATACTACCAATATGAATTGGTGGGTATTTGGGCGTCAATTGCATATATCGTGGATGATTACGCTGGCGTGTGCCGGCATATTTATAGGTGTGGTTTTGGCCAGTTATTTTGGCAATTTTTTTATGTCGTGCGGCTGGTTGGTGATGTCGGTGATTTTGGTTTTGATCGGACTTGGCGGTAGACGTTTATATTTAATTCCCGTTCTAGTTTTTGGCTCAATACTGTTTGGTTTGTGGCGAGGTTCGCTGATGATAAACAATCTGAATGCTTATGTGCCACTTTTGGGCAAAAGTATCACAATCCAGGGTGCGGTAAAAGATGACGTTGATGGTACGCCAGAAAAGCTGGTAGTTAGGCTGGACGATTTGGTGGTCAGCAACCGGCATTTGCCTGGTGTTTTGTGGGTGACAACGTCATCGGCAGTTGATATAAAACGTGGTGACTTATTGACGGTTAAGGGCCAAATTACGAACGGGTTTGGTAGTTTTGCTGGTGTAATAAGAAGAGCGGAGATTATAAAAATTACACAGCCTCGTCCTGGTGATATGGCGCGGGTTTTGCGTGATTGGTTTGCTGACCTAGTTCGGTTGGCAATTCCCGAGCCCGAATCCAGCCTGGGTATTGGCTATCTGGTTGGCCAACGTCGGTCACTGCCAGTTGATTTAACGTTGGCGTTGCAGATGGCGGGGCTGACGCATGTGGTAGTCGCTAGTGGTTATAATTTGACGATTTTGGTTCGTCTGGCTCGTCGGCTGTTGGCGAAAATATCTAAATATTTGTCGGTTATGGTGGCTGTCTTTATGATAATTGCTTTTATTTTAATAACCGGACTCAGTCCCAGTATGATGCGGGCGGGGTTGGTTGCGACCTTGAGTTTGACGGCTTGGTATTATGGGAGGAGCTTTCATCCGATTGCGCTACTTTCTGTTGCCGTGGCTTTGACAATAGTTATTGACCCCAACTATGCCTGGGGTGATTTGGGCTGGCAACTGTCATTTTTGGCTTTTGCAGGCGTGATGATTTTGGCACCACTTTCCAGTCGGTATTTGTTTGGTAATAAAAAGCCGGGTTTTATTGGGCAAGTTTTGATCGAGACGGTGTCGGCACAAATATTAACTGCGCCGATTTTGATTGCGGCTTTTGGACAAATATCAAACGTGGCGATTATCACTAATTTGTTGGTATTGCCGCTTGTGCCGCTGGCTATGTTGCTGACTTTTGTTGCGGGGATGGGAAGCTTGGCCACACCGTCGCTTGCGGTCGCTATTGCGGCGCCAGCAACGTGGTTGTTGGGTTATATGGTAAATGTCGCACAATTCTTTGCGGGTCTGCCCTGGTCGATTACGGCGTTCAAATTGGAATGGTGGGGTGTCGTGATTTGCTACGTCATTATTATGGCTGGCTGTTTATATTTGTGGCGGGTGACAGGCTATAATTTGCGCAGGACGAACCTGGTCGAATAATCTGTTATCTGGTATAATATGGCTAAATAATAATAACGGCTCTGGAGGCCTCATCATGTCCGGTCATAGTAAATGGTCAACTATTAAACGCGAAAAAGGTCTAAAAGACGCTAAAAGAGGCGCTATCTTTACGAGATTGGGTAATTTAATTGCGATTGCTGCGCGAAGTGGTACCGACCCGATGATGAATTCGGCGCTGTATATGGCGATTGAAAAAGCTAAACAGTCAAATATGCCAGCTGCTAATATCCAAAGGGCAATTGACAGGGTAAGTGATAAAAACGCTGCCATCATGGAAGAGGCTACTTATGAGGCCATGGGGCCAGGTGGTATTGGAATTATTATTGAAGTTGCGACTGACAACAAAAACCGTACTTTCCCAGAGATAAAAACAGCTGTCACTAAAAATGGTGGACGAATGGCTGATGCTGGCAGTGTCGCCTTTCAATTTACGCGAAAAGGCGTCATCAGAGTCAGTCAGACAGGTGAAGATGCATTATTACAGGTTTTGGACGCCGGGGCAGAGGACGCTAACGAAGAAGACGGCGAGCTTATTGTTTATACTGACCAAAAAGATTTAGCCAAGGTCAGAAAAGCAATTGTTGACGCTGGACTAACCGTTGTCGGCGCAGACCTCCAACATGTGCCAAATATGATGATTGAAGTTAGTGATAATGAGACGGCAGAAAAGCTAATCAAACTACTTGATGCAATTGATGACCAAGATGACGTTACGAACGTTTATAATAACGCCGATATTACTGCAGATTTGCCTGAATAAGCAAAACTTGTATTTAGCTTAAAATTAATATAATATACAGCTATGCGTAAGCTGTATACATTATTGCTTGCCGTTATCACTTTAATCTGTGTATTTAATGTGCCGTTTGCGGGTGCTGTAAGTGACAATGTTGTTATTAGCCAAGTTCAATTAGGTAATTCTGCAGCTAGTAACGAGTTTGTAGAGTTGTATAATAATAGTTCTAGCGAAGTCGAGATAACTGATTGGTGCTTGTACTATGCCAGTGCTACTTCGACGAAAAATGGCAGCAAAATGTCTTGTTTTACGGTCGAAAACAACAATCTACACTTGTTTTTACCCGGTAATTCATCGGCCTTTTTAATATCCAATGAATTATCGGTGGCGCAGCCGGACCTAGGCAGTGACCTGAAATTTTCTGCCACATTGTCCGGTGCTGCTGGGCATGTCAGATTAATTAACGGCGATGGTATCGAGAAAGACAAGTTGGGGTGGGGTAGCGCGGCTGTTTCGTCAGAGGGCGATAGTCCGGCTGCCGTTCCGTCGTCCGGTAGTATTTTAAGCCGCAAAATATTCAGTACAGGTAAGTTGCAAGATACCGATCTAAATTCGGAGGATTTTGAATTAGTCTTGCCCCAGTCGGACCATACTTGGGGGTCAATTTATGAAGTGCAAGACATTTGCTCGAATCTTGATGGTATTCAGTATGACCTGCCTGAAGGATACATGCTTGAATTGGGCGGAACTTGCAGCCTGCCACCAGTTGATATTTGTCAAAATCTGGATGGATTGCAGACAATCTTACCAGTCGGATATTTGCTGGACGAAAACGGTGATTGTCGGGTTGACGTCTGCCTAAATCTCAGCGGTTTACAGTTGGTATTGCCTGATGGCATGGAATTGGATGATATGGGTAACTGTGTGCCGCACGACATGTGCTTGAACCTTACGGGGCCTCAAAGTGTGATTCCAGACGGCTATTCGAAATCGGGGAGTGATTGTGTATTAAATTTGCTGCCACTGAAATTAAGTGAGCTGTTGCCAAACGCCATCGGAACGGACGATGGCAATGAATATATCGAGATATATAATCCAAATACCAGTGCGGTAAATTTAATGAATTATGTTTTATATATTGGATCGAATCTTGAGCATTTTTATAGTTTTCCGACTGGTTTAGCTATTGGTCCGGGTGAATATACGGCGTTTTATAGTGATGATATTAAATTTACGTTGGTGAATACAACCAGCAGAGTAACACTCAGATCTTTGGATAACATGTTTGTTGACGAAGCTCCGTATTATTCGGACCCCAAAGACGGTATGGCCTGGGCATTAATCGATGACGTTTGGCAATACACCAATAAACCAACACCCGGTGGTCAAAACAAGTCGTCATATGTCGAGGAAGTTGTTGTTGTGGCCAGTACATTGCAGCCTTGTGCACCGAATCAATATCGTAATCCCGAAACCAATAGGTGCAAATTGATTCCGACGGTTTCTTCAAATTTGGTACCATGCAAGGTCGGGCAATATCGTAGCGAAGAGACTAATCGTTGTCGAAATATCGCGTCTGATGTATCGAATCTGGTGCCATGTGCCGAAGGTCAAGAGCGTAATCCGGCGACAAATAGATGTCGTTCGGTTTCTGCCGTGCTGGCGGCAAGTAACCTGGTGCCATGCAAAGAAGGCCAAGAAAGAAATCCCGAAACGAATCGTTGTCGAAATATCGCAAGCAGTGATATACCGGTCGCCGAATTTGCCGTCGAGCAAACTAGTGCGCGTCCAGACAACAGTATTGTTTGGTGGTCACTGGCCGGCGTTGCGGTATTGGCAATTACCTACGGGGTTTGGGAATGGCGACAAGAGATTGGGCAACTAGTCAAAAAAGTTGTCAGCGTGCTGAATAGGCAGAAGTAGCATATAATAGTTAAGTATGAGAATTATCGGCATCGATCCAGGCACTGGTATTTTAGGTTTTGGTGTTATTGATATTGTCAAAGACAAAATCAAAATGGTTGATGCTGGCGTTATTACTACACCGGCGCATACACCACTGGACGTTCGTCTAGAAGATATATTTGATAGTCTGAACGAAATAATTGGCGATACAAAACCAGACTGCATGTCGATAGAAAAACTATTTTTTTCGCGTAACGTTACTACCGCCATGAGCGTTTCGCATGCCAGGGGCGTTGCGATGTTGGCCGGTCGAAAAGGCGGGTTGCCGATTCATGAATATACTCCTCAGCAAATCAAACAGACCGTCACAGGTTATGGCAAGGCTGATAAAAAACAGGTTCAAGAGATGGTTAAAATGCAACTTGGGCTGAGCCAAGTTCCAAAACCGGACGACTGTGCTGACGCGCTGGCGGTTGCAATTACGCATTACTTAATGACCCCTGGTATAATAACTATATGATAGCGCATGTCTTTGGGGTAGTTGTTGAAAAAATCGGATCATCCTTGATTATTGATGTTCATGGGGTTGGCTATGAGGTTCAGGTCGCGGCCGGAGATTACGAAGCGGCACAACTTGATTCAACGACAAAGTATTATACGTATCACCATATTCGCGAACAAAGCCAAGATTTGTACGGATTTTCAAGCCTAATTGCCAAAAGATTATTCGAACTTTTTATAACCGTCCAAGGAGTTGGTCCAAAGGCGGCTTTGGCGATACTGTCACTGGGCGACAGTGAAACTGTACGGAATGCTATTGCGCTGGGTGATGTATCGTTTGTTACGCAGGCGAGCGGCATTGGCAAAAAGACGGCTGAACGAGTAATTGTTGATTTGTCGGATAAAGTTGGCTATGCCACCCGGACAATAGGCGGGCGAGTAGGCATGCCGGAAAAAGAAGTCATTAACGACGAGGCGCTAGAGGCATTAATGGCACTTGGCTATAATCTAAATGATGCAGCCAAGGCGCTTGAGGGTATTGGCCTAGACTTACCAACTTCACAGCGTGTGACCCAGGCACTTAAGGGGAAGGCATAATGGCAATCGAACGAATAATTGATTCTGTTGTCCATGATGATGACAACGAAGAAAAGCAGATTGAAAATACCCTTCGTCCAAAAAGATTCAGCGAATATATTGGCCAAGACAGATTAAAAAATAATCTGCAGTTGGCAATTGATGCTGCAAAAAAACGCGGCGAACCGGTTGACCATGTTTTGCTTTATGGTCCAGCAGGATTGGGTAAGACCACAATGGCGACGGTTATCGCCAATGAAATGGGCACAAATATTCGCATTACAAGTGGTCCGGCAATCGAGCGAGCTGGTGATTTGGCGAGTATTTTGACGAATCTGGCGGATGGCGACATCTTGTTTATTGACGAAATACATCGTTTGGGTCGTACCGTCGAAGAAGTTTTATACAGCGCGATGGAAGATTTTAAGTTAGATATTATGATTGGTAAAGGTCCAGCTGCCAGAAGTGTGCGTCTGGATTTGCCGAAGTTCACGGTAATTGGTGCAACTACCAGAACGGGTGTGTTGTCGGCACCACTGCGTGACCGATTTGGCTTAATCCATCGACTAGAATTCTATACGCCGCTTGAAATATCGCAAATTATTATGCGGGCTGCTAATATTTTGGGCAGCAAGATTGAACCGAACGCAGCAGAAATGTTATCAACCAGGGCTAGATTGACGCCGCGTGTTGCCAACCGTTTGCTAAAGAGGGTTCGTGATTTTGCCGATGTGAATGGTGACGGAATGATTGATGAGTTAACTACTAAGTCAGCGCTGAAATTGCTTGAAATTGACAGCATTGGTTTGGATCCAGGCGACCGTAATTTGCTGATTAGCATTATTGACAATTATGGTAATAACCCAGTCGGGCTTAATACGATCGCTGCCTTGACTGGCGACGAAGCAACAACAATTGAAGATTTTTACGAACCATATTTATTGCAAATTGGTTTTATTGAACGAACACCACGGGGCCGTCGCGTAACGAAAAAGGCATTTGATCATGTAGGCAGGGAATTAATCTCAGACATAAAACAACAAAAATTGGTATAATATCAGCATGGATTCAAAATCAGATACTAAAATTGATTACGACAAACCAGTAGCCTACGACAAAGATGGCAATCCGCTATACGCGCATCCACCGAAGGCCTCTGAAAAGCATGAGACACATCACACTCAGGTCGTTCATATGGCCAGGTCAACTGACCCTGAAAAAATGGTTATCAGCCCCACGACCCAGCTTAAGCACGAGCGTTCGACAAAAGCTTATCCGACACTTAATCTGAGCGCTGGTGAGTACGTCGTCCGGGATATTAGACGACATCCGATTGGCTTGATACCGCCTTTTGCAGTTGGAGCATTTATTATATCACTGGCATTGATACTATTATTTAATTACCAGGCAATTTTTAAATCAATTCAGGTATCGACCGACAATATTGACCCGACATGGATTACCTTGCCGATTATGGGCTTTATCGGCCTGGTAGTTATCGGTATGTATGTTGCATATTACGTTTATGTGAACAATCGTTTTTATTTGACAAATGAAAGTGTAATTCAAGAGATACAAAATAGTCTACTATTTAGGTCAGAACAAACTGTCAGTTTGTTGAATATCGAAGATGCCAGCTTTGCCCAAGAGGGTATTTTGCAACAACTATTTAATTATGGTTCGATAAGATTGAGTACTGAGGGTGAAGAAACTACCTATCGCATGACTTATGTGCCAAGGCCAAAAGAGGCCGTGATACGTTTAAACAACGCCGTTGAGGCCTTTAAAAACGGTCGTCCAATCGAAGACGATTAGTCGTTGACGCTAGTCTTGATATAATCACTCTCGTTTTCGAGGGTGGTTTTTAATGAATAGCTTTTGCATTTGTTGCTTGTGCAATCTACGGGTGTGTAGGTATACTCGCTGCCAGCTTCGCCAATTTTAATGCCGTTCATGTCGGTGAATAAGTCCGGGTCAACCGACTTAAGATTGTTACTTGAGATAGTCTGAGGGTAGTATTTGTTGGTCTTGTAATAAACCTCTTCCAACCCGTAATACATGGCATTGATTGCAATTTTGCGCTTGTCGTCCCTAGCAATGACTTCGATGGTATTTTTTTGTACAAAAAATAGAATACTTGCCAACCCAACTAATACGGCTACAAAAATTACTTCAATTACAGTGAAACCATTTGTTTTCTTCATCTGGTTATATTATATCACTTGCGTTATATAAAATTACGCAGACTCGGAAGAAAAAATGAATGCTTTCTGTCCTAGCTGCCCATTTAATGGCAAATTACTCCAAATCAAAGTATAATTATTATTAGATAAGAAAGAGGGGATATATGGCAGCTAAAAAGACTGAAAAAGCCGAGATGGGCGAGAAGCCTACGGCGCTAGAGGGCAAATTAAAAGCGCTAGGACTAGCACAAGAACAAATTAATAAACAATTTGGTGATGGTGCAATACGCCGATTGGGCGACACAAAGACATCGGATGTCGAGCTAATTAGTAGTGGCGCATTGTCACTTGACCTAGCACTTGGTGGTGGATATCCAAAAGGCCGAGTTATTGAAATATTTGGGCCTGAATCATCTGGTAAGACCACAATTGCACTACATGCCATTGCCGAAATTCAAAAAAACGGCGGAACGGCAGCATTTGTTGATGCCGAGCATGCTTTGGACCCAGCGTACGCGCGTAAACTTGGCGTAGACACTGATAACCTGTTGGTTTCGCAGCCGGACAACGGCGAGCAGGCGCTAGAAATCGTCGAGACCTTAGTCCGATCGAACGCTGTTGATATTGTGGTTATTGACTCGGTTGCAGCACTGGTACCTCAGGCTGAAATTGATGGTGAAATGGGCGAAAGTCACATGGGATTGCAGGCTCGCTTGATGAGCCAAGCCCTAAGAAAACTTACCGGTATCATCAGCAAGAGTAAATCAACGGTCGTATTTATCAACCAGATTCGTATGAAGATTGGCGTGATGTTTGGTAACCCCGAGACAACAACAGGCGGCAACGCTTTGAAGTTTTATGCATCGGTCAGGATCGATATTCGTCGTACTGGTCAAATCAAATCTGGTGAAGATATTATTGGTAACCGAACCAAGGTCAAGATTGTCAAAAACAAAATCGCTCCGCCATTCAGGGTCGCTGAATTTGACATCATGTACAACGAAGGTATCAGTAAGACTGGTGATGTGTTGGATTTGGGCGTATTGCATGGAATTGTTGGCAAATCTGGCGCCTGGTTTGACTATGGCGATGCCAAAATTGGCCAAGGTCGCGAAGCCAGCAAAGAATTCTTGAAAGCTAATCCAAAATTGCTAAAAGAAATTGAAACAAAAGTACGCGTGAAAGTTGCCGAAGAAGCTAAATAACAGGGCCTTATGAAAATAACTTCGATCAGCCCACAGGTGCGCGATCAAGACCGTGTCAATGTTCTGGTCGATGGAAAATATCGATTTAGTCTTGATGTGGCGCAAGTTGGCGAGCTTGGTATTAAGGTTGGTCAAGAATATAGTGACGAGGACATAAAACGGTTTGAAGCCGAGAGTGAATTTGGCAAGCTGTATGTTCGGACGCTGAATTACTGCATGATCCGCCCGCATAGCGCACGCGAGGTTAAGGACTATCTTAAAAAGAAGACATTGCCATCGCGTACGAAAACGGGCGAGTTAAAAAATGGTGCTTCGGTTGAATTGACTGACAGAGTGCTAGAAAGACTGCAGAAAAAAGGCTATGTAAATGACCAGAAGTTTGCCGAGTATTGGGTCGAAAACAGGTCTCAGGCCAAAGGCATTAGTCAGCGCAAATTGACTTTTGAGCTTCGCCAAAAAGGAATAAGCAGTCAGATTATTAGTGATACCTTGGATGAATCTGCTCGTAATGACACCGAAGAGATTCAAAAAATCATTAATAAAAAACGTTCAAAATATCCAGACGACCAAAAACTAATGGCCTATTTGGCACGGTTGGGCTTTGGATATGATGATATCAAACAAGCACTAGACAGTGATAATTAGTTAGTTTTTACAGCTTCAACACCTTCGGGTTGTGGTGAAGGTGACTTAAAGGGATTTATGTAGTCAAGTTGCGATGGTTTTGCGATTGGAGCTAATTTTTTGGCACCAGCTTTTATGATTATCTCGTGGTCGTTAATTTCGATAATTTGCGACCGATGAACCAATAATTCGGTCTCGGATAAGCTTTTTATAACACCTTGTTTTACGACAATCTGTTGGATTACAAAACTCTCGCTGTCAATATTATATCCGTCAACTTTGCCCAGTTTGTGTTTTGCTTCGTCAATGACGTTAAGCCCAATCAGATTAAAATTGAGATCAATTATTTTTTTCAGGGTAATCACGTCCTCTGCACCAACAAACTCGTCATTGCTGTCAATTATCATGCCAATATTACTTAGTTCGCGAACGTCGGCGATGCGTATATACGATGGGGTTTCGACCAACATCGGGCCCTCAACTTCGTATGCAAGTATTTTCAGATTAGCGGGGTCAATAATAGGAGTTTTGGTTTTGGCTAGTTCGGTGCCAGTTTGCAAGCCCATGACGGGAGTACCAATTAGTTGGGATCCATGTAAAAGCATTGTGTCTATAGTATAAGCGTTTTTTTGCTAGTCGCCAACTATTCGGCAAACGGATTTATTCTGCCGGATGGCAAACTGTGCACAGAGTTAGAACTACTAGGCTTTAACAAGTTGAGTTTATTGATCGTCGATTGGTCAAAGGTAGCGGAACTGGCGTTAATTGACGAGGTGCTATCGCTGGTGGCTTTTTGAAGAATTGTGTTTAGGACTATTATATAGGCTACCAGTCCAATACCAAGAGCGATCACGAATAATATCAGATTAGCGTGTCTCAGGAAGCGGGTAACTATCTTTAAAGTGTCTTTGTGAGGCTTGCTTTTCATATTATTTAAAATAACCCTCAATCGTTAATGGCTTTACGTCAACGGCTTTGCTTGAGTCTTGTGCAGTAATGTCGATTCCGGATACTTGCATTTTTGGAGTATTGCTTTCGACACCTTTGAGAAATTGAAGTAGACTCTGTAATGAAACGGGGTTATTGAATGTAACAGAAGCAAAGCCGACTTTGATGTTATTGCCCATGTCGGACGCTCGGGAAGGCTGATTTGTATTGATACTTTTTATTGACAAGCCAGCTTGGGATGCGTATTTATTGATATCTTTTGTCATTTGATCCTTGTAGCTGGCGCTAGTCGATATTAAACTACTGGCTTTGTCGGCGGCGCTCTTGTTTTTTGCTATCTCGGTTTTGATAGTTGCCAGTGCTTGGGCGCTACTATCACTAGGGTCGGCGCTTGTCGAGTTGCTGCTGATATCATTTGCCATGTTGTTCAGCCAATCTTGAGCAAAATAGAAACCTGCAGTTGAAACAACTACCACGGCTATCAAAAGAAACGTTAGCGCGCTGCGTACGGAAGTTGCTTGGAGACTTTTATTTTTCATTGTACTGCGCCCTTGTTGATTGTTGCGGTAATCGTGATTGCTATTGGATAACCTGTAGTGACCTGACCGCTGGTAGTTGTTTGAACGTCAGAGTTCGAGAATAGCGGTGATTTCATTAAATTACTTCTGAGAGTGGTTATATTATTTTCAGAAACAGCATGTGCTTTGATAGTTATTGGCGTACTGATACTTTCGGCATTAACGGCCAGATTATCAACTATTACGCCTACGGGCAATGCAGCGGCTAATTCGGTAATAACGTTGCTAAATAATACCTGTTTATCCATTATGCCCTTAGCGGCTTGCATCGAAGCTGTCATCTGATCGAATTGCGCTTTGGCAGTATTGTAAGAGGTATTTGTACTTTGTTGGTTTTCTTTTGCTTCCTCGTTGGTGTTATTGATACTAACCAAGATGAAATACGAGACAGCGCAGGCCAAAGCTAAAAACACAATTCCAGCGCTTAGTAATACCAAATAGCGTATCAAAGCCACATTAGTATGAGCAGCGTGCAACTGTTTTTTTGCTTCTTTTGGTAATAGATTTATCATTCCCATATACTATCCATATTAACACTGGCAAGGCCGGCGACTGTTATGTATCGTGAGCGGAATTGTCGAGCAGGCTCTGGTAATTTTCCAAAGTCTAACTGCTGCCATGGGCTGGCAACGCGAGCCGGCATAATCAGCTCATTCGTAAAATATTCACCAATGCCTGGCATATTACTGCCGATACCGACTACCAACAGCTGTTCAAGTTTGCGGTCGTCGCTGATGCGTTCGTTATAATAGCGCATGACTTTTCGGGTTTCGGTAATGATTTTGTTTAGGCTGGGTTCAACAGCGCTTTTAATTTTTGCCTGTCTTGGGCCAGCACTTAGTCCGTTTAGTACCTTTAATTGATGAGCGTTTTCAATGGTAATTTCTAGACGGCGGGCTATGTCATGGGTGAAAGTATTGCCGCCAATCGGTAGGCTGCCAGTCACTCGTATGGTGCTGCGGTCGAGTACGGCGATGTCAGTGCTATTTGGCCCGATATCAACGATTACACTTGGCAAACTGCCGTCTTCGACGGTCTCGAGCAATCTGGCGACGGCATTTATGCCTGGCTCGACTAGCACGGTGCTTAGGCCAGCACTTTCGGCAGCGGCTATACATTTATCGACTATCATTTGTGGTACGGCGCTCATCAGCACAGTAATTTCTTTTTTGTGGCGTTCGATAACTTTGTAGTCGATGTATAGTGTTGACGATGGAACCGGAACGTATTGGTCGACCTCTAATTCGACTGCTTCAGTAAGGTGTTTTTCGACATCCGACGGCATATTAAACGTTCTGGAGTAACTGCGGGCGGTAGGGAATCCGATTACAACGTGATTGCTAGGAAAGGTACCGACAACCTTTTCTTTGATAAGTAATTTGATGTTTTCGGCTAGATATGGGCTGTTGCCCTCGAGGGATTCCTTGACTTTTATTGGGTCTAGATCAATAGCGCCATAGCCAAGCACAAGCCATCGTTTTGTGTCGATAGCCATGACTTTAATACCAGTGTTGCTGATATCAAGACCAATAAGCTGCTTATCTGTAAAAAATAACTTTGTCATTTTGCCCACTAATGAATTGCTAACAATATTATAGCATGAGCATATTTATATATCATCATTATTTAATTGATGTTGCGAGGCCGGCGATTGGCAACATGACAGCTGCGGCAACTAATCCAACCATCGTACCCATGATGACAATCATGATTGGCTCGATAATAGAGCTGAGGCCTTCAATTGAACGGGTAACTTCTTCTTCGTAGAAGTCGGCGACCTTGACTAAGACCTGGGCGGTTTGTCCGGTTTCTTCGCCGACAAGTAACATCTGAGGAACAATAGGTGGGAATAAGTTTTGAGCCTCAATAACAGAAGACAAAGATTTGCCGATTTTGACTTGTGCTTCGGCTTCAACAAGGGCTTGCTCAAATATCGCATTGCCGACGGCTCTTGACGTAACATCTAGGGCTTCTAGGACGGCTACACCGGCTTCAATTAGGGCCGAGAAGGTGCGGGTGAAGTATCCAACGGCGACCTTGGTAATGACTGTCTTAAGGCCAGGTATCTTTAGCAGTATATAATGGAATTGGTATCTGCCTTTTGGTGTCTTGATATATGTCATAAATGCGTAAATAATCCCGACAAACCCACCGATGACGATGTACCAATAAGATATCATGAAACTACTCATTCCAAGCATGACTTCGGTAATAAAAGGCAGCTTTGCCTCATCATCACCACTCAGGCTTTTTACGATTGATCCAATCTGCGGAACGATAAAAATCATTAATCCAAAGAAAGCCAGAACTGTAATAACCATCAGGACCATAGGATACATCATCGAGCTTTTTATTTTTTTGCGCATCGAGGTATTTTTCTCTTGCTGAGAGGCTAGTCGATTTAATATGTCATCCAAAATTCCGGCGGCTTCACCGGCACGGACCATGTTGACATAGACAGGGTTAAATGTGTTTGGGTATTTTGCCAGAGCGTCACCTAGCGCCGTACCGCCTTCGACGTCTTTAATTATTCCGCGCAGAATTTTTTGAAGGACTGGGCTTTCAGTAATATGCTCGGCGAGGGCCGTTAGGGCGCGAAGCAATGGCACGCCGGCTCCAACCATGGCGGCAAGTTGCCTGGTAAACATGACCAGCTGGTCGGCCTTGACCTTGTTGCCGCCCATCATATTGCCAAAGCTTGTACTACTGTCTTTTTGCTGGATTTCTTTGATACTGATTGGACGTAGATTCTGTTTTGTTATAGCGTTAATAACACTTGTTCGATCAGGCTGCTCGACGGTGCCTTTAATAGAGGTACCCTTGGCGTCAACAGCTATGTAGGCGAACATTGTCATGATGCTTGGTCCTTAGTTACCCTGATGACTTCCTCGAGTGTTGTGACGCCGCGAAGAACTTTAATTAATCCATCCGTTTGCATCGTGACCATACCTTCGGAAATAGCTTGCTCTTTGATTTGGTTACTTGTGGCGTTGGCGACAATCAACTTTTGGATGGCTAGCGAGTTATTTAAGACTTCGTAGATACCAACTCGCCCACGATAACCATTCATTGCGCCGTCGTCATTATCATCCAAGTTGGATTTGTACATACACAAAATGCCATTTTCGTCAGTTGAAAGTGGAGTGTCGCCACCGACACCATTGGCTGCAGCTTGCTTTTCAAGTTCGTGAATGTATTTGAAATCTTGACCTGGTCGCAAGCTGAACATACTGATAATAAGCTTTTTTTCTTCCTCGGTCGGAGTGTATTTTATTCTGGTTTCGGGACGGACGCATCGGACAAGTCGCTGACCAACAACAACACGCATGATACTTGCAATCAAGAATGGCTCGATACCCATATCGAGCAAACGCGGCAAACAAGTTGCGGCATCATTGGTGTGAAGTGTGCTGAAGACCAAGTGACCGGTAAGCGCCGCCTGAACGCCAAGGTCGGCGGTTTCTTTGTCTCGAATCTCACCAATCATGATGATATTTGGGTCTTGGCGAAGTAGCGCCCTAAGGCCGTTGGCAAATGTCATTCCAGCTTTGGAGTTGGTCTGTGTTTGGTTGACACCAGGTATTTTATACTCAACCGGGTCTTCGACGGTTGATATGTTAACGTCGGGCGTGTTTAGGACTGTCAAAATACTAAACAAGCTGGTTGACTTACCACTACCAGTTGGACCGGTGATAAGAATCATACCGTTAGCTTCTTTTAAGGCCGGCCTAATTGTATCGATTGACTTACCCCAATAGCCAAGCTCTTCCAGGGTGACTGCCTGGTTAGATTCATCCAAAATACGCATGACGGTCTTTTCGCCGTCCGAGATTGGCAATGTGCTAACACGAAGGGCGTATTGCTTGCCACCGACTTTGATTTTGAATCGACCGTCTTGAGGTACGCGGTGTTCGTCGATTTTTAGATTAGACAAAATTTTTATACGGCTGACGAGGGCGCCAAGCACGTTTTTTGGCAGACGGTTAACCTCGCGCAAGACACCGTCGATTCGATAACGAACCTGGACGTAATTCTCGCGTGGTTCGATGTGGATATCGCTGGCATGTGACTTAATCGCGTATTCCAAAAGCAGGCTGATGGTTTTTGCGATTGGTGAATCTTCGGCGATTTCTCGGGCGGTTATGCCGTCATTTTCGGTATTGTCGGCGCGCTGAATATCGATGACTTCGTTAAGCTCGGTGTTAACGTCGCCACGGTAGACTTCAAGTGCTGCCAAGATGTTTTGAGGTGTAGCAATATAAATCTTGGTATTCGTACCAATTTGCTTTTCGATGAAGTTTTCGGCCTGAACGTCATCAGGGTCTTCCATTGCCAAGTGGTGAACGCCAGCATCGTCAACTTTGAACAATACTGCGTTATATTGCCTGGCAACGCGCTCTGGTATTTGGTTTATTACATCTGGCAAAATATCATGAGGAACAAGCTCAATATAAGGTATCTGGGCGTAGTCGGCAAATGACTTGGCGAGAGTTTCATCATCAATAACGTCATTTTGTTGAGCTACTTCCTGCAGGGTACGTTTTGAGCGTACAGCCTCTTCTTTCAGGGCTGCAATCTGATCAACAGTGGCTGTCCCACTGCGTACCAGCAACTTCTCCATTGTAGCGTCTTGTATTCGCATAATGCTTGTGCTCTATTGTAATCTACAGATTAAAAAAGTACTAGGTGCTATAATATTTTTTGTGATGATTATAGAGGTCGAGAACGAAAATAAAATGCGGACGTTTGGGCGAGCCCTCGGGTCGTGCCTGAATGGCGGTGAAATTATTGAATTAATTGGTGATGTTGGCGCCGGAAAAACAACCTTGGTGAAGGGAATTGCTGTCGGTCTAGGTATTACCGATAGTGTCCAAAGTCCAAGCTTCACAATTAATCGCGTCTATAAAGGCCGTGACGAAATTAGTTTGTCGCATTATGATTTTTATCGATTAAACGATGCTGGAATTATGGCTGACGAGTTAATGGAAGTGATAAATGAGCCCAAGACTGTAACTGTTATCGAATGGGCCGAGAGCGTTAAGGATGTTTTACCGATCGATAGGTTAACAATCGAAATTATTGCAACCGGTGATGATTCGCGCCGCTTGAATATAAAGCCTGGTGGGCAGAAAAGCGAAAGGCTGATTAGGGAAATAAAAGTATGATTTTTTTGATTGATACCAGCACGCCTGTTTGTAAAATTGCATTGGTTGATGGCGACTGGCGTAAAGATGATGAGTGGGAAGCTGGACGAACTTTGGCAAAGGGGTTATTAAAACACATCAAAGAGTTGCTTGATTCTTATAATAAAACTTGGCAGGATGTAACGGCAATTGGCGTATACGAAGGTCCTGGAAGTTTTACTGGTTTGAGGATTGGCTTAACTGTTGTCAACACGTTTGCGGATGCTCAAAATATACCAATTGTTGGCGCGCGTGGTGAAACCTGGCAAAATATTGCCATCGCAAAGATCAACGATGGCAAAAACGAAAAAATCGTTCTGCCGTTCTATGGCAGTGAAGCGCACATTACGGTTTCGCGAAAATAGCTTGCTTAATATATATAAAAAAAGCTACACTATATACAGTCCTTATTTTTTGGACTTTTGAATAATTTTGAAACCGACGCCTTGACTGACTGATTTTTTACGAACATATTTTGTACTAGTAGTTAAATGACGGGATCTTGGTGCGGAAAGGATAGAACATGTTAGAGGTTATTATTGCCGTCGTCTCGGTTTTAGCGGGAGTTGGCGGTACTTTCGCGTATGAAAAACAGCGTCAGTACAGCACAAAGTCCAAGGTAGAAAAAGAGTTGGCAAGCGCCAAAACAAAAGCAAGCGACATTGTCTTGCGCGCCAAAGACGAAGCTATCAAGCTTGAAAACGAACGTCGTGGCGAATGGAAAAGAACCGAGAATCGTTTGGCCGAGCGTGAAAATGCGCTTGACAGAAAGATGGACGAGTTGGACAAGCGATCCGAAAAGTTACGCGAGCATGAACGCGACGTCGAAAATCTAAAAGACGAAATTCGTGAAATTCGTACCAAGCAACAAGAAAAGCTTGAAAAAGTTTCTAAGCTAACCAAGCTTGAGGCAACCGAAAAATTGCTACAAATGACCGAACGTGATGTTAAGCAAGACTTGGTCGGATTGATTAATAAATTACAGAATGATGCTACCGAACAGGCCGAAGATGTTGCACAAACGATTTTGTTGACTGCAATGGAAAGAATGTCATCTGAAGTTACTGCCGAGCGTACTGTCACGGCGGTTAAATTGACTGATGATGAAATGAAAGGCCGAATTATCGGCAAAGAAGGTCGCAATATCCAGGCGCTGCAGCGTGCTACGGGCGTTGACATTTTGGTTGATGATACTCCAGGTATGATTGTCCTAAGTTCATTCGACCCAGTACGTCGCCAAGTTGCACGTATGAGCCTAGAGCTACTTATGAAGGATGGTCGAATCCATCCAGGACGAATTGAAGAAGTTGTCGCCAAGGCCGAGACTGAAATCAACAAAGAAATCAATCGTGCCGGTGAAGATGCAGCCCGTGAAGTTGGTGTTGTTGGTATTCCAAAAGAAATGTTGCGCTTGTTGGGCGAGTTAAAATACCGCACCAGCTATGGCCAAAACGTTTTGATGCACAGTGTCGAGATGGCACACCTAGCTGGACTAATTGCTGAAGAAATTGGCGCAGATGTACGTGTTGCTAAAATCGCAACATTACTACATGATACTGGTAAAGCTGTTACTCACAAAATGGAAGGCAAGCATCACCATATTGCAGCTGAACTGGCGCGCAAATATGGAATGAGCGAAGATATTGCACATGCAATCGAGGCGCACCATGATGATATTGAGGCTACAACACCAGAAGCATTGGTTGTTCGCGTCTGTGATACGCTTTCAACGGCGCGTCCAGGTGCCCGCAATATTAGTGCTGAAAACTTCGTTGAAAGAATGCGTGATCTCGAAAACATTGCGCTTGGTTTTAACGGAATTGATAAGGCATACGCAATTAGCGCCGGTCGTGAAGTGCGCGTAATCGTCAGTCCGAAATCAATTGATGATCTAAGTGCGATTAAACTTGCTCGCGATATCGCTGTCAAAATTGAAAGTACTATGCAATATCCAGGTACAATCAAGGTTAACGTTATTCGTGAAACCCGAGCAGTAGAATACGCTAAATAATCTAAAACACAATATAGAAAAAACACTTTGCTGCCTGGCGGAGTGTTTTTTTATTTAACCATATGCATTATTATGGTTGTTGATGATCAAGCCAGAAATCCGTAAGGATTATTTCAAAGACGAATACGTCATTATTGCTCCCGGTAGGGCCAATAGGCCGCATAATACGGGTGATGTTATTGAGACTGGCGGCACTTGCCATTTTTGTCCGGACAGCTTTCACAACGAGACTATCACATATCAGGACAATGGCCGAGGCGGTGAGTGGGAGATCGTTTCGATTCTAAACAAATATGCTGCGCTTGATAAAGACAATCACAGCGCCTATGGACAGGCCGAGGTGATTATTGAAACCAGGCGGCACGGCGTAAATCTGAGTGAATTTTCAGTCGATCATATTATTCGTATTTTTAACGCATACATAGCCAGGTTCAACGAACTGAAAGCGATACCAGGCGTCAAGCACGTCATAGTGTTTAAAAACGAAGGCGGTAGAGCTGGGGCATCGATCCCGCACTCTCATTCACAGATTATGGCTTTGCCGATATTGCCACCAAAAGTTGAAAGTGAGGCGAGAGCCTATGGTAAATACCGCCTAGAAAATAACTCTTGTCCGTATTGCGATATTATTGCTCTTGAAACTGATAGGCCTAGGGTTATTTGGGAGGACGAACATCTGTTTGTGTTGGCACCATATGCCAGTGATGCGCCATACGGTGCCTGGTTGATACCAAGGCGACACATTCATTCAATCTCGGATTTGAATCACGCCGAAAAAGAATCGATTGCCATGGCGCTTAAAATTGTCCTTGGAAAAATGGACGAATTCGGTATTTCTTACAATTATTTTGTCGAGAATGCCATCAATAGCGAAGATTATCATATGCACATCAAGGTTGCGCCGCGACCAAATATTTGGGCTGGGCTTGAACTTGGTACGGGCGTGATTATTAATCCAGTGGCGCCCGAAGAGGCGGCCAAGATTTATCGTGGACAAGTTGAAGTAGACAATATCGTAAAGTCTTAGGACGTGGAGTTGGGCGATTATGCAACGAACGCGCAGGGAATGGATAATCGACACGCTGATATTGGCAGTTACTTTTTTGGTAGCGGAATTGTATTTTGTTTTTAATGCCCCCGCCGACGTTATTAATAATGTCAAAATTGCGCTTGATGACCTAATTCCGCGTCTTCCGATTTTTGTTGTGCCGTATTTGTTATTTTTGCCATGGTTGTGGTTGATTGTGATTTATGCTTGGCTAAAAAAGAAATCGTTTTATCAACTGGCCTTGTCATTAACAATTGTCAATCTGATTGCCTATGTCGTCTATCTGTCTTTTCAAACGATTGTACCAAGGGATCTGGTAGTTGAAAATGATATTTTTTCGAATATTCTGCGACTAATCTATGAGAACGATCTGCCGTATGCTGCTTTGCCAAGTTTGCATTGTGGTTTATCGGCGGTAGCGGCGACATACTTTGTTCTTCGTAAAAGCAAATGGGCCCCAGCTTTTGTATCAATGGCCGCGTTAGTTGTTATCTCTACTTTATTTACAAAGCAGCACTTCGTTTTGGACGCTATAACTGGCGTAATTCTTGGTACTGGAGTAACGGTACTGATGTTCAAACTTTTGCCTAGTAACGAATAATTGGGTGTCTATTTGGTTTGCGCTATAATATTGACATGAGCAATATTGTGGTGATAAAGAATCTGTCAAAACACTTTGGCAAACTAAAGGCGGTTGATGGGATTGATCTGAATATCAAGAAGGGCGAAATATTGGGATTTTTGGGACCAAATGGCGCCGGTAAGAGCACAACAATTCGCTGCCTGATGGGTTTTAATAAGCCAACCAGTGGCAGCGTGACGGTATTTGGATATGATATGGATTCCCAATCACACATCGCCAAAGAACAAATTGGATATCTGCCGGGCAACGTGAAATTATATGACAGGTGGACGGGATGGGATCATATTCGCTTTTTTGAAAGTGTTCGTGGAAAATCATCCAGCGTTGATGATTTAATCAATCGTTTCGATTTTAATCCTAATGCCAAATTTCGTCATCTTTCATCGGGTAATCGACAAAAACTTGGACTTATTTTGGCGATGATGCATCAGCCAAAGTTGCTGGTTATGGACGAGCCAACTGTTGGGCTGGATCCACTGTTGCAAAACGAGATATATCAAGTCTTGCTAGAGCTCCGCGATAAAGGCACGACAATATTGATATCTTCACATAATTTGCCAGAAGTTGAAAGGCTTTGTGATCGTATTGCTGTTATCAAAAAAGGCAAGCTGGTGGCGGTCGAGGACATAAAGACTCTGGGTGAAAAAAAGATTCACAAGATTCAAATCAGGTTTGGCGATAAGTTCAAAGCATCTGATTTTAACGTAAAGGGTGTCGATAAGGTTGATGAAGTTTCTGGCGGTCTATTAATTACGATTGGTGGTGATCTGAACCCACTGCTTCATGAGGTCGCCAAGCATAAAGTTTTGGACTTTGAGATAACCCACGCATCACTAGAGGACGTGTTTATGAAGTTCTACGAAGGAGACAATAACTAATGTTTGCTTTTGCCTACAGAATGATAAGGGACAAATACAGGTCGTTGATAATATATTCAGTGACAGCAATCGGCTTTTTAGAAATGTACATTGCGATGTTTCCAACGATAAAAGAACAGTCTGGGCAATTTGACCAGATGCTAAAGGCTATGCCCCAAGAAATATTCAAAGCTATGAATATGGATGTTAGCTCTTTGTCATTTGGAAACCTGGAATCGTATTTGTCGACCGAATATATGAGCTTTTTGTGGCCGATACTCGGGATAATATTCGTCATTTCGTTAGCCAATTATATTTTGGTAAACGAAGTTGAAAAAGGCACTATCGAGACCCTGGCATCACTGCCAGCAACTCGCAGCAAGGTATTTATTGAAAGATATTCCGCCGGAATCGTGCTGTTGGTTATTTTTGTGGCAGTTAGTATTTTTGCAGCAATACCGCTGGCGCAGATTACTAACTCTAGTGTCGCCGCGATTAATTATTTGACGACCGCGCTGGGAGGGTTCTTGTTTATGTGGGCAATCTATTCAGTTGCAACTATGTTTTCAACTATTTTTTCCGAAAAAGGCAAGGCAACGATGGCTACTGGCGGCGTTTTGATATTGATGTACGTTTTAAATATCATCGCAGCGCTTAATGATAATTTAACGAACATAAAATACGCTAGCTTCTTCAATTACTTTAATGGATCGGATTTGTTGGCAAAAAATATATTCTCGATAAATTCATTATTTGTACTGGGTGGCGTCGCCATCGCCACTACTCTAATAGCGCTTTTTTGGGTTAATCGTCGAGATTTGTCGGTTTAGAATTAGTGATACCTAAAAACGTGGCAATCCGCCCTAATAATCGCCATGGTTTTTCAAATTATTTATATCACGGTCTATTTTATTTAATGAATCATTTAGTTCATTCAAATCTTTCATAATGTCTAATAGCCTGAACCTGATATCGGCTTTATACGCATTATCGTAGCCAACTTTCACCTGGTTTGATTCTGGATAAATTACCGCCGGCAGTTTACTCTCGGTCAGCATTAATGGTTTTTCTGGCATAAAGACTATTCTGATTTATGCAGATCTTCTAATATAGCATCGACGATTTCGTCGGATGAGGCAAATGGTGATAAATCAAGGTCTTTGCGTAGTTGTCTGGTTATTTCTTCGAACGGCGTATCGATTGGCAAACCAAGCCCCTCGCACAGTTGCGCTGAATTTTCTTGCAGAAAAATCTGATTCTTGCTTGGTTCGATATCAACATTTATAGACGAGATTTCTTTTTCTATCATAATTACATTATTATGTTATCTTAGCCGATAATTGTCAATGTGATGACTTTAGCATTTTGAAATAATTTTGCCGGTTTAGTTGTACAATAACAGGTAATGGTCAATACAGAATCGGATAATCTTTCGGATTCACATATCGTTTCTAGTATTCTGGAAGGCGATATTGATAAATATGCTTTGATTGTCGAAAGATATGAGGCCAAGTTGCTTCGATATGCAAATTTTTTGATAAAAGATTATGACATGGCGTCCGACTTGGTCCAAGAAACATTCATAAAAGCCTATACAAACCTTCGGGGTTTTGATTTAAATAAAGCTTTTTCGTCGTGGGTTTATCGGATATTACACAACGAGGCGATGAATGTGATAAAACGCAACAAAAAATCACCTAGCTTTAGCGATAGAGGAATGACCGGCGACGAGATTTTTGTCAAATTTTCGACTGACAAAACTATTGATAAAAATTTTCTAAAAGATAATGTTAAAAAGTGTCTGGGTGACATGAGCATTAAATATCGAGAGGTGATAATGTTGTATTACTTTGACCATTTAAAATATGATGAGATAAGCGATATTCTGCACATACCAACTTCAACCGTAGGGATTAGAATTAAACGGGCCAAGGTCGAATTAAAGAAGGTGTGTGAAAATCACGGAGTAAAACATGAATAGTAAAAAGCCAATTAGCCCAATCGAAGAAAACGTCATGTCTCGTATTAAGACGGGTAAGGTAAAAATGCATCCAAAAATCTATTATTCGTTGGTCAGCTTGCTGAGCGTGATGGCGATAATTTTAATGGGTGTGGTTAGCGCATACGCGATGAGCGTTGTGACGTTCTGGTTGCGTATACAGGCCGCCCAGGGCCCGGCTTATGGCGCCAAGCGTAATCTTGCTAATTTGGTTGATGTTTTTCCTTGGTGGGCGTTACTGCTGGGTGCTGTTTCGCTTATAGCCATAGTTTACCTAATTCGGAAGTTCAGGGGACTGTACAAAATCAAATTAACCTATCTGATATTAATTGTTGTGATGATATCGGCAATCATAGGCTTTGCCTTGTCTTACAGCTCGCTGCCCAGTACATTTAACAGACGCGCGCCTGCCTGTGTGGTATGTAATATTCCAAAAATGAAATAATTTGCTTCGTCCGTTTGTACTACATATGCCGAAAGGAGGCAAAATAAATGAATAAAAAATTAGTAATAGGGAGTGGGGTATTCACTCTAGCGGCAGCAGGCTTGATGCTTGTTCCGAGTTTTGCGGGCGCACAAAGCGCAACAGTCAACGGTAATAGTAACGGTGGTCGTTATGGATATGCTCAATCCTTGGCGTCCAAGGCCGAGGTCCTAGGTATGACTAGCGACGAGTTAAGCGCGGCACTTGAAACCAAAACACTTTTGCAGATTGCAGAAGAAAAGGGTGTCGATATCAACAAGGTATATGACGCTATGCAAACAGCCGCTCAAAAAAGATGGGCTGATAGGGGCTTTAGCGAAGAAGAAATTGCAAGCCGACTTCAGGATATGAAGGACAGGCAAGCAAGTTGTGATGGTACTGGCACCGGTATGGGTGGCGGACAGCACGGAAGAATGAATAGATAATATAAAGTAAATGAAATGAAAGGTCCGGTGTAGTAATATGCCGGACTTTTCTGTTTGGTTGAAAGGACATCGGCTAAAGCCTTCTTTGCTTGCTTGAAAAAAGGACTCAGTCACGATAATTTTCTTTCAGAAAATTTCGCGACCCCGCCTCAGTCGGTGACATTCGTTGCGAGAAAGGACATCGCCCAAGGGCTCTTCCATTCACTTACGAAAATATGTAAACATATTTTCGTTTCGCTCATTACACCAAACCATCGACTATTTTTGCTGCGCAAAAAGTCGAAGGTTTAAGGCCTGTCACCCGGCGGTCCAAATAAAAAAGACTATCCTTACGGATGGTCTTTTTTATTTGGTCGGGGTGAAAGGACTCAAACCTTCGACCTCACGGTCCCAAACCGCGCGCGCTATCAACTGCGCCACACCCCGGCGTCGGAATGCGCCTCTTGGTTCGTTATCGAACAAGTTCGATAACTTCACTTTATTGGCGATTCCTCCTTTTAAATTTTCAAACAGCTAAAGCTTGGTTTGAAAATTTATACAGCTGCAATTGCAAAAAATTGCAGAACAGTATGAATTATAACCTAAATTATCTTTGATTTCCAGTCTTTTGGGGCGTATTTGCTTGTGGCGTTGGCGATATAGGGTTAAAATAATAACAGATGACATTATTTAATCGATTATTCGGCCGCAAAAAGCCTGCACTGTTAGATAAGTTTGACTATCTGTTTTTGGTGCCAGGTCTGGTTGTCTATTCGGCGGTCACCTTGTGGACGATCACCAAGTCCTCGATTTGGTTTGACGAGGCATTTGGCGCTTATCTGATACGCTTTGACTTTTTTGACATTGCCAAATACACTGCCGCTGATGTGCATCCACCAATGTCGTATTGGTTGCTGAAATTATGGAGCATGCTGTTTGGTACCAGCGAACTGGCGTTGCGTTCAATGAGCGTATTTTTCGGCGTAACGGCCATTATTATTGGTTATTTACTAGTCAAACGCTTGTTTAATCAAAAAGCAGCTGTCATTAGTTTGATATTTATGGCCTTGTCGCCGATGTTGGTGCGTTATGGTCAAGAAGCGCGTATGTACACACTGGTTGTGACGATTGCGCTGGCAGCAACTTATGTCTTAATAATTGCGATGAACTCTAGTAAACGCTTGCCGTGGATTATCTATGGCGTACTGGTTGGCTTGGGTATGTGGACGCACTATTTTGTAGCAATTGTTTGGCTGGCGCATTGGGTTTGGAGAGCTGATGTTATTAGGCGAATTGCCAAAAAAGGCAAGTTTATTAAAACATTCTTTTCAAAGAATTGGATTATCGCGCACCTGGTAGCTATTGGTATATTTTTACCATGGTTGCCATATATGTTGACGCAATTAACTGTTGTCCAGGCTTTTGGTTTTTGGATACCGCCAGTAACACCAGATACGCCGATTAATTTTATGACTAACGTAATTTATTACCAAGACGTCGGGCAAGTGACTGGATGGATGACGGCAGCATTCGTTGCCTTGTCAATTATTTTGGGTATCCTGTCATTCAGACTATACAGGTCGCTAGACGATACAAAAAAACAAAATTATCGCTTGATTATGGCGATTGCTTTTGTGCCCATGATACTGCTGATTGCGTTGTCTATGCCGCCACTTCGTTCATCGTTTATTGACAGATATTTGATGACATCGGTTGTTGGCATTATGTTGTTCATTGGTGTGACTTTTGCATTAGGGGCAAAGTATCTAGGTAAGAAAATGCGGATTATCGTGCCGTCGATATTGGTTATCATGATGGTAATTGGTGTGGCGAATGTTTGGATTATGGGCAATTATAATAAAAACGAACACAGCTCAAAACAGACAAGGCAAATCATAGAGAAAGCTTCGGCTATCGGCACAGTCGGCCAACCAATTATCGCCGAAACGCCATGGCTGTATTATGAAGCAGCTTTTTATTCGACCAATAACCACCCGGTTTATTATATCGACCCAATAGAGTATAACTTTGGGTCTCTTGCGATGCTGAAAAACGATGATTATGGAAAAATCAAAGACATTACGGCGTTTACGGCAGAGCATCCAACACTATGGTATATTGCTTATTCAAAATCTGGTGACGTTAAAAAACCGTACGATAACTGGCGAGTGATTCAAGAAATTACACTTGACGATCCAATAAATGGCGGGCCAGAATACAAAGCTATTCAATACAGCGTAGCTGACTAATTAGCGAGTTTGTCATCGATAAAGTATAATCCTATTGTCGACGAATTTTTAAACCAAGCTTTAGCTGTTTGAAAATTCGAGAGGAAGAGTCGCCAATAAAGTGAAGTTATCGAACTCGTTCGATAGCAAACTAAAAGTGCGAACTCTGACGACGGAGTGTAGCGCAGGGGTAGCGCGCACCGTTCGGGACGGTGAGGTCGGCGGTTCGAATCCGCCCCCTCCGACCATTTTTGTTATTTTACTGGCAATATTTTGTATTCAAATGCATAGCCGTCGTCTTTGGCGGTTTGTTCAACTTTTGAACGGATTTCGCGATAGTCAAACTTGTATTCAAACTTTTTTCCAAACAGATTTGATTGTTCTTCGATGCTGCCTTTACGGTCGCCGCCCATTGTATTGTAGGTCTCGGCTTTAAATCCAAAACCTGGGCTCATTCCCATGTCGCTGTCGAATCCGCCAGAAGATAATCCAGACCCAGCCTCGATTAACATTTCCGAAAACTTGATTTGTTTTGCTTGGTTGTCGATATTCAGTCGTGCTTGATAAGTCAGCTTTTTGGTTGACAAGAATCCTTTGCGTTCGGCTATGGTCGTCGAAAATTCAAAAATCCCTTTTTTGTTTTTCCAGGTTCCGCCATAATTTTCTAAAGCTTTTTGTATTTGTTCGATCATACGATTCTCCTTTATTAGTTATTAAACTATCTTGGAAGTTTCATTGCTGCTTTGCGCGCCAGATCGGCTATTCTATCATCGAATTTTTTGCCTTTGAACTCGCCATATTTTTTGACGGCTGCTTGTTCAATTAAAAAGTCGGCTATTTTGGGATTTTTTGGCAAAAGGGATCCATGCAGATAGCTGCCTATAACGTTTTTATATCGGGCGCCTTCGCCATCATCCTCGACGTTATTGCCAGCACCCAGGATTACTCTGCCCAAGGGGCACGCTTTATTGCCAAGGAAGGTTTGACCGCTATGATTCTCGTAACCAACTATATTGCCAAACTCTTTGCTAAAAGTAACGATATTGCCAATCATACGCTCGGACTTGCCGTAGGTTTCTATATCAAATAATTCTATGCCTTTGATTATTTCGCCATTAGATGTTTTGAAAAACTTACCAAATAATTGATACAGACCGCAAATCATCAACATTGGCGTACCTTCGTCGGCTAATTTGCAAAGAACCGGCCCAATAGCTAATAAGTCATCTTGGATTTTGCTTTGACCGCTGTCCTGACCGCCACCGCCAACGATAATATCAGCATCATTCGGAAACTCGTCACCAGGATTATATTCGATTAAGCGTGGCGTATAGCCATGCCACTGTAGGCGGCGCATCAAAACCAAGGTATTGCCACGGTCGCCGTAAATATTCATATCACGGGCGTATAAATGCACGACATTTATTGCTTTTTCGTTCATATTCCGCCCTCTACTTTCGTTATCTTGGACAACTCTCGGCGAATCGTTAACATGGCGGTATAAGTGCAATATATGCGTTTTGGTCGTTCACGGTTTTCGTCAATAAAATACCTTAGGGCTTTTTTTAGATTCTTGTTAACTCGCCTAAACGGTACTTCGTCATATTGCAGACGCAAGGCCATATCGTACGCTCGAATCCCTGATATATAATCGGCACCAGTCGCGCGCAGACTGGAAAAATCAACGTCCCACAGCCACGACATATCGCGACCATCAGCGTAATTGTCATTGATAGCAATCATCGTGCCACAACCCGCTGGGTCAAATGATTTTAGGCCCAGGCGAAAACCGGACGGGTTTTTGACTAATACTAATTCAAGGGGCGTGCCATCAATTGTTAGTTTTTCGCCACGCCCAAAGGCTGGGGTTATTTTTGACAGTGCATCAACTAATTTTATATCGTCTATCTTTTCGCCGACGATCGACCTTACTAGTGTCAGGGCGGCCGCAACATTGAACACGTTATAAATACCGGTTAATTGAAGTTTAGTCGTAACCTCCTGGTCGTCAATTTTAAAAGTTGCAGAGTTGTTAACGAATCGGGTAAGCGTAACATCGGCGGCAACTTCTGACGACTGTTTTTTGGATTCGGAATGCAAATTATCATCGCTAGGGAATGTGTCTAGCAATTCATCACTCAGACCAAAGAATTGAACTTTTTTGCCACTTAATGATTTGGCAATATCAGCAACCAAAGTGTCTTCGCGATTTAAAACTACCGTATCGGTTGTAGCCTCGGCGACTTTACGAAGCAAATCAGCGGTATGGTCGATCTCGCCAAAGCGATCTAATTGGTCGCGCATGACGTTTAGGATCAAACTGAACCGCGGCGGAATCTTGGCGGCAAAATGAACGGCATAAGCCTCGTCCAACTCTAATACTGCTATATCGGCACGCAGGTGACCGCGTAAACTGATGTCGCCAATTAGGGCTGCTGCGATACCACGGGTAAAATTGCTGCCGGTACGGTTGGTAAATACTTTAAGGCCTTGGCTTTCAAGTAATTCAACGACCATTTTAGTCGTAGTCGTTTTGCCATTAGTGCCGCTGATAACAACAACGCCCATTGGCAGGGTTGAAAGAGTATGGCTGATAAAATTTGGGTCAATGCGTTCGACGACTAATCCGGGCAGGGCCGAGCCTCCGCCACGCAACCTGGCAACGCCTTTTACGGTTTTTCCGATTATCGTAACAAGTTGTTTTGGCATATAGCCCTATTATAGCGCAATTACATCGAGCTAATGCTATAATAATGACATGTTTTTGGTCGGCATATTGTCATGGTGGTACGGCAATGGTTTAGTCGGTCGTTTTCAATTGGCCGTAAACCGTATTAAAATATCGTCCGACTTCTTTTCATTCAAGCTGCTACTAAACACTTTGTTTGCGCCGTATAAACAGATATCGGCAGGATCGGTGCAGGGTGCTATTGGTGAAATAATCAGGGCATTTTTCGACCGACTTTTGTCTAGGGTTATCGGAGCGGTAATCAGAATGTTCATGATTATCGCAGGGCTTGTTGTGATGCTTTTGCAATCAATTTACGGAGTTATTGCGGTTGTTGTTTGGTTGGTCATTCCATTACTTCCAGTTGCTGGATTAATAGTTTGTACGCTAGGGTGGGTGCCGTCATGGACGAACTAAAGTTAAATTATCACAGTATGCGTAGCGAAAAAGCACGTATTGGTGTTTGGTTCAGCCGACCTAAAATTATCGGCCTGTATTTATTATCAGTTTTGATGCTGATTGCTGGATATTATTTACTTTCGCTTTATATGGCGATTGGTTGGATTGCTGTTGGATTGTCTTTTGTCCCGATAATGGCGATTCAGTGGTACAAGGGCGAATTGCATCATATGAAAATTAAGAATAATCCAACCACGATTGACGACGTATTGTCATCTGATATTTTGGGCAGGTTATCCAAAAGACCAACTCCGCTAGAAGTTGCTGGCATAGTAAGTCAGGTAACTGGCGGACAATTCTTGTCAGCGCGTTTCGGAATCAGTGGCAAGTTTTTGCAAGATTTGGTGTCAGACGACCCCAAAGACATACAATCATTATGGCAAGAAGCTTGGAATATTAGGCAACAAACCAACAGTAAAAATATATCAGCCACGATTTTAGTGACAGCGCTGGTTAAAGGCTCGACCAGTGGCGAAAAACTTTTGAGTCATCTGCAACTTGATATCAACGATTTGATTAGTGGTATTGAGTGGTATAACCACCTGCGACTAATGATTGACAGATCGCATCAGCCAAAGATGACCGGCGGCATAGCCCGTGATTGGTCGTTTGGTTGGACGCCACTTTTGGGTCGTTTCGGACAAAATATCAGCCAGTCCTTGAGTGATTTTGACATGTCGATTCATCAACTGGCGTCGCATACTGAAACATTGGACAAGATGATGGAGATATTCGACAAAGAGGGCAGACAAAATGTCGCGCTAGTCGGTCCTAGCGGTGTTGGTAAAACACAAATTGTTCATACATTTGCTTCAAAATTATTGGATGCTACCGAAAACGAGCCAGAGAAAATTAGATTTAATCAAGTATTTATATTAGACGCCTCGTCGCTGATTGCGGCGGCACCAGGACGCGGAGAATTAGAAAAAATAATTCCAAGCATCTTAGGCGAGGCTGCCAGGGCCAAAAATATCATAATTTGTTTGGACAATGCCGAATTGTTTTTCGAGGAAGGTATTGGGTCGGTTGATATTACAAACGTTTTGTTGCCGATAATCAAATCAAGCAGCGTTCGCATGATTTTGACGATAGACGAGCAAAAATATCTGCAGATTAGTAAACGTGACCCGCAAATTGCTAATAATTTGAATCGGATAACAATAAGTCCGGCGACGCGCGAAGAGACTATATCTGTGATGCAAGACAGGGCGGTATTGTTTGAATTCCAAAACCACGTTACCTACATGTACCAGGCTTTGGCCGAGGCGTATAGGCTAAGCGACAGATACGTTCACGATTTGGCGATGCCAGGCAAGGCGCTTCAATTATTAGAAGCTGCAGCCCTATATAACGAAAGTGGTTTAGTGACGGCTAAATCCGTCCAAGAGGCGATTGAAAAAACGCTCGGCGTTAAAGTCAGTGTTGCTTCGGGTGAAGATGAACGTGATAGGTTGTTGAATCTGGAAGATTTAATCCATAAACGCATGATTAACCAAAAGCGAGCGGTTGCTGTGGTCAGTGACGCGTTGAGGCGCGCTAGGACGGGTGTTCGCAACCAGAACCGACCGATTGGTACATTTCTCTTCCTCGGACCAACTGGTGTTGGTAAAACAGAGCTGTCAAAAGCCTTGGGTGAGGCATATTTTGGCGGCGAAGACCGTCTGATTCGTCTGGACATGAACGAATACAGCGGGGCAGGTGACGCCAACCGATTAATCGAAGACGGCGTTGATAATCCAAACAGTCTGACGGCACAAGCGATGAAGCAGCCATTCAGCGTGGTACTGTTTGATGAGATTGAAAAAGCGCATCCAAACGTTTTGTCGACATTATTGCAGTTACTGGACGAAGGTATTTTGCGGGATGCAAAAAACCGTGAAGTCAGTTTTCGTGATGCTATAATTATTGCCACCAGTAACGCTGGTGCCGACCGAATTCGCGAGTATATTGACCGTGGATATGACGTCGAGCAGTTTGAAGATAAATTTACAGATGAATTAATCAGTAGCAATCAATTTAAGCCAGAATTTTTGAACCGATTTGACGAAATTGTGATGTTTAGGCCGCTGACCAAAGACGAATTGTTGCAAGTGATTGATTTGATTTTAGCCGGGGTTAATAAAACGCTTGAACTGCAAAAAATCAGTGTTGAAGTAAGTATTGATGCTAAGAAGTATCTGGTTGATGCTGGCTATGACCCACGCCTGGGTGCTCGTCCAATGCGCCGAGTTGTACAGCGGGCAGTCGAAAATACCGTCGCTAAACAAATGCTATCAGGTAGCGTCGAAGCTGGCAGTAAGATTCAAATATCGCTGGATCAAGTTAAAAGTATTCTTGGGTCAAAGGTTGAGGCGGAGAAGCTGGAAGATAATAACTCATAATATTCTGGGTTAGACATCTGCAAGCATCCTTCGCTTAACAAAAGAAAATACCTTCGGTGCTTTCTTTTGTTTCATTCGCTACGCCGAACTAACGACTATTTTTGCCAGGGCAAAAGGTCGTTAGTTCGATTTAAGCCTGTGGAAACCAAAATAAATACGCCCTCCGTAGAGGGGGCGTATTTATTTTGGTACCCTGGGTTAGAATCGAACTAACGACCTTAGGCTTAGAAGTCCTCTGCTCTATCCACTGAGCTACCAGGGCATAAATGAATTGTAACCGTGTACGACTCGCGGCTGGTAGGACTATCTCAGTGGATAGAGCTTGCTTATTTTCTATCCGCTTCGCTAGGCACTGAGCTACCAGGGCGTACTACAAGGGATATTATACCAAATTATCTCTGTTTTTGGCATATTTGATGGCGGATGTCATATAATAGAAGCATCGGGAGGGAATATGAAACAAAAGCACAAAGCAATCTTTTTTATAGCATTTATACTAGCTGTAGTCAGCTGGATGACGGCGGCCTATTATTGGGATAAATTACCGGCGGTCATTCCTGTGCACTTTGGTATTGATGGTTTGCCTAACAGCTGGGCAGATAAATCACTATTTTTTGTCTTTTTAATTCCAATTCTGCAGACTCTAATGTTGGCCGGTTTTGCTTTTTTGTATCACAAGCCGCAATACTCGAATATTCCAACAACGATGTGGTTGATGGCCCTGGGAAAAAAGCAGCGCGACAATGCATTCGATATGATTCGCACGATGCTGACGGGGACAGTGCTTTTTATTGGCGTATTATTCACGTACATCACTTACGAGATGAACGTCTCGGCGTTTGATGCAAAGTCCGGTTTATCCCCACTGATAATGTTTGGGCTACTTGGATTGATGATGATCTGGTTGGGGTACTGGACATACAAGGTATATAACGCAACAAAAAAAGCTGTTAAGGCAAATAAAAGAAAAAAGGGAGGCAAGAAATGACAGAAACAATTGATACTGGCCCAAGCCCACTAGTAACGGATATCGAAACAGCAACACTTGAAAATACAAACTATCGGACCACTTTGTGGACTGGCAAAAACCTGCAAATTACCCTGATGTCAATCGAGCCAGGTAGCGATATTGGTTTGGAAGTTCATGATACGCATGATCAATTTTTGCGTCTTGAACAAGGCCAGGCGACTGTCATGATGGGACCAAGCAAGGATGACTTGCAGACCTGGAAAGCAGCAGCCGATGATATCGTGGTTGTGCCGTCCGGAACTTGGCACAATTTGATTAGTAGTGGTGACGTGCCTTTGAAGGTTTATTCAATCTATGCGCCGCCACAGCATCCACACGGCACAGTTCATATCACCAAGGAAGAAGCCGACGAGGCCGAAGCCGAGGAAATTTGATTTTTAAGTAGACGATAACGGATATAAACGTTATAATATAGCAACACGCGGGCGTCGTATAAAGGCTAATATATCTGCCTTCCAAGCAAATGATGAGAGTTCGATTCTCTCCGCCCGCACCATTTTGGTATAAAATGGGATGTGTACCACGTGGCGAATGTAGCTCAGTTGGTTAGAGCGCTGGTCTGTGGATCCAGAGGTCGTGGGTTCAAAACCCATCGTTCGCCCCAAAATAAAACGGTCAGGTAAAACCTGGCCATTTTATTTTGGGATGTACCATAGGGTTTTAAGCCACGACCGTAGGTCGTGGGTGAGAACCGCCACGTCGGCGGTTCGCAAGGCCGGAAGCCGGATGACGAACGTCACCGACTGAGGCGGGGTCGCGAAAAATCCGGAGCGGATTTTATCGTGACCAAAACCCATCGTTCCCAATAAAAATACCGCCCCTAAAGGCGGTATTTTATATGTCCGCGTATCCCTAGAGCTTGATAGCCCATATCAGGATAACGGCGGCGAGTGCTGTTAGGACAAAGAAAATCCCTAGCCCTACTGGTGAACCCCAGCTGAACCAAGAACCCCAAGCACGCCAGTGGCTCCAATGAGCTTGTGATAGCTCGCGCCACTGTTCGTACTGTTCTTTGTCTTTTTTAGCTTTCTCGATTCGTTTTTCGGACGCGTCGATCATGCTAATCTCCTTTAGTTATTATCGACCAGCTCGTCTTCGATAGAATACCGCAAGTCTGTTTACGCTTTGAGCAAAAGCCAGACCGCTAGGCGGATTTATTTCATACTCATTATACAACATTTTGGTCGCCAAGTCTGGATTCGAACCAGAATTGCTTGTTTCAATTACAAGTGTCTTACCAATTAGACGACAAGGCAATATATTAAAAAAACACCGCTATTGCGGTGTTTGGTTTATGCATAAATACATTCTAGACAACCGCAAGACGCGATAAGCGAGCTTGTTGTTGATAAGAATATACCATGTCTAATTTATATCATGTTGATTGACTCTGGGCAATTGTCATTAGCAAAATGGCACAATTTTTGTATAATATATAACAACAGGAAATCATTATGGACCTAAATAAACACATCATAACAAACAACAATGACGCAGGCGCACACTTTCATAGTAGTGGGTATGCTAGGGTGGCGTTTGGTGATAGGGTTGGGTCAACAACTACAGAATCATTTGGTGCGCGTCGGCAAATCGATTCTAGTCGTCAATTAATCAAGGGCTATCATCGGTCGGCCATAGGCAATTCATATAGCGCGGTTAGGGCAAAGCCAGTTGATACTAGCTTACCAGCCTCAACATACTCGGTGAATAATCGGCCAATATCTGGCCCGCGTTTTTCGGCGCCTCCACGACGTTTCAACGAGCCAACGGCTCAAAAGTATAACCCGTACTCTTAGATTAGATTTCGCGAATAGTTTCGATATCAGCGCCCAATGTATTCAAACGGTTGGCAAAATCTTCATAGCCGCGATTGATTGAATAGACGTCGCGTAATGTTGACGTGCCAGGGGCGGCCAACATTGCCAGCAGAATAACCACTGATGGGCGTAAGGCTGGTGGCGTGATAATATCAGCTGGTTTCCATCTGGTTGGTCCAGTTATATAGACGCGGTGTGGGTCGGCCAATTCTATTTGGGCGTTTAATTTGGTCAATTCCGTAAAGTAAATAGCTCGGTTTTCGTATGTCCAGTCGTGTACGAGGGTGCGGCCTTCGGCAACGGTTGCGATTAGGCCCAAGAAAGGCAAGTTGTCCATATTGACACCAGGGAACGGCATGCTGTGCAGCTTGTCCTTTGATGCGTGTAATTTAGACTTGAGGACTTTAACGTCAACCAGGCGGGTCTCGCCGTTTCGGCCCATGTACTCGTCGCTGATTTCGTATTTTAGACCCATGCCCGACAGAATCGCCAACTCAATCTCGGTAAACTCGATTGGTACTCGTTTGATAGTGATTTCAGAGTCTGTGACGATGCCAGCGGCAATAAAACTCATAGCTTCGATAGGGTCTTCGCTTGGATAGTATTCGACATTTTTGTTTATACTACGCAAACCACGGATTTTTAGGGTAGTCGTGCCAATGCCTTCGATTTTGACACCAAGTTTTTGCAAATAAAAACAAACATCCTGAACCATGTAATTAGGGCTTGCATTTCGGATTGTCACCTCGCCGTCGTATAATGCAGCTGCCATAACGACGTTTTCAGTTGTGGTGTCGCCACGTTCGGTCAGAAGGATTGCTTTAGCTATTGGCTTTTTCGTGACTGTTATGTCATAAAATTCGTTGGTTGCTTTGACATTTAGGCCAAATGGAGCCAGGCCCACCATATGCGGTTCGACGGTTCGTGTACCTAGGTTGCAGCCGCCAGTAAACGGTATTTTAAACTCTTTGTACTGGTGTAAAAGGGGACCTAAAAACATAATTACTGAACGTGTGCGCTTGGCAGCCTCAATATTCATGTTGTCTAGCTTTAGGCGTGCCGGTGGAGTAATTTCGAGGTCGTTATCTTCGTTTAGCCAGCGAATTTTGACGCCGATACTCTGCAGCACTTCGATAATTCGGTTAACTTCTTCAATTTTAGCGGCACGCTTAATGACGGTTGTGCCACGGTTAAGTAAACTGGCGCAAAGCAAGCCGACAGCGGCATTTTTGCTGGTTTTTACGGTTATTTCGCCAGATAATTTTTTGCCCCCGTTGATTCGAAAGTTAACCTTTCCGGTTTTATTCAGACTGATAATTTCGCTTGACAAAACGTCGCTAATGCGAGCCAACATCTCAAGACTGATATTTTGGCCACCTTTTTCGATGCGGTTTATAGCACTTTGGCTGGTGTTTAAGGCTTCGGCTAGTTGGCTCTGGGTTAGGCCTCTTGACTGTCTGGCCTCTTGAATTAATGATCCGATTTTTGCTTTATAATCTATAACTGTCATATATTGATGATATATCAAAAATGATATACGTGTCAAGGAAAGTTTGGTAGTTGGTATATGGTAGGTAGTAGATGGTATAATCGCATAGAATATAGGAGGGTAAAATTGATGAAAGACAAGCAAATAGCGAAGTGCATTGCGGGTGAAGAAAAAAGGCAACGTGATGGGCTGGAACTTATTCCAAGTGAAAATTATGTCAGCCGTGATGTCCTGACGGCACTCGGAAGCGTATTTACTAATAAATATTCCGAAGGTTATCCTGGTAAACGTTATTATGGCGGCCAAGAATTTACCGACCAGGTTGAGCAGTTGGCTATCGACAGAGCAAAAAAGCTGTTTAGGTGTGACCATGCCAATGTTCAGCCACATTCAGGTGCGCCAGCAAATGAGGCGGTTTACAGCGCATGGCTTGAGCCTGGTGATACGGTTTTGGCTATGGATCTTGGTCACGGCGGGCATTTAACTCACGGTGCGCCGGTAACTCGCAGCGCAAAACTCTACAACTTTATCCGATATAAAATGAAAGATATTTCAACGGGTGAAATTGATTATGAAGAGTTGCGCGAGCTAGCGTTAAAACACAAACCAAAGATTATCTTGGCAGGATTCAGCGCATACCCAAGAGAATTAGACTATGCTAAATTTGCTGCTATTGGTAATGAAGTTGGTGCAATGTTGATGGCTGATATGGCGCATATTGCTGGGCTGATTGTTGCTGGCGTAGCAAAAAACCCATTCGACTACGGATTTCACGTCATTACAACAACGACGCACAAAACACTTCGTGGACCACGCGGCGGCATGATTTTATCTATGGGCAAAGTCGGTAATCCACTCGTTGCGCCCGAAAAAACACTTAAAAATATCCCAACATTAATCGATAGATCGATCTTTCCTGGAATGCAGGGCGGTCCACACATGCATTCAATCGCAGCCAAGGCTGTGGCGTTTTATGAGGCCCTACAGCCCGAGTTCAAGCAATATGCCCAGCAGATTGTCGTTAACGCATCAACGTTGGCTGACGAGCTTACAAAACGTGGTTTTCAATTAGTTACAGGCGGCACCAGCAACCACATGATGCTGGTTGATGTATACAAGAGTTTTGGTGTTGACGGCAAGGTTGTCGAGAGGGCACTGGATGCTATCGGATTAACTCTTAACGCCAACGCCGTACCCGATGATCCACTGCCGCCATTCAAACCAAGCGGTATTCGTCTGGGAACACCCGCAATTACGACGCGTGGATTAAAGCAAGAGCATATGGTGCAGATTGCTGAGTGGATGAAGCAAGCGGTTGATAACAGGGAAAACCCTGCAAAACTAGCTAAGCTGAAAAAAGAAGTAGTCAAGCTTGCACGTACATTTCCTTTACCAAGTGATAAATAGGCTATCGCTGATTATAAAAACCCACCCTGATAAGGGTGGGTTTTAAATATGCTAAGTTAATTTCTATGAAGCTGGTGATGCAAAGTTTGTTGCAGTACCGAATGTAATTGTTGCGACAGCAGGTGTTCCGAGTGAATAATCCCAGAAGCTAATTCGCCCACCGGTGTTGTTGCATGGTAATGTTGCAGCGACTGCTGAGCCACATTCAAACCTAACAGAGGTTGTGCCGTTGCCTGTTGTTGGGTTGACAAGAATTGCCGTTACTCCAGCAGGCATTTTTGCGCTTGCTGCTGTGTTGGCGTTAATAGCAGCCGCAGTAGCAGGGTATGTGCCAGTTTCGGTGCGTATAGCCTTTGCTACGGCTACAACAGCCTCAGCGATTCCAACTTTGATACAGCCGACGTTGTAGGCAGGTGTTCCGTATGTTCCGGAAACAGTACCGTATGTATAGGTCGTGCTGTTCTCTGCGCCTGAACCAGACGTGTAGTCCCAGTATCCGATTTTAACGCCGCTGACAACGTTGATACCAGTCGTGGCGCCACCGTATGTCGATACTGCGGTTGCCGAACCAGTTGTGCCGCACAGATAGTAATCTAATGCGTCAGTAGCTATGCCTGCAGGTCTAAAAGCAGTCATATCCTTATTACCAGAAGCGGTTGTAAAGTTCATTCCAGATACTTGGTAGCTGGCTGTTGACGCAGCGTTTGTCATTGTTGCGTACGAAGTTGGCGCGCCATATAGCGAATCTGCTACGTATGCACTAACTTTACCAAGGAATGCACTTGCGTCTGATTGTCCGCCAGCAGTGTTTGCTCGATTAGTAATACCGCTATACGAAACAATCGTAATAGCAGCCAAAATACCGATGACTACGATAACGACCAAAAGCTCGACGATTGTAAAACCGCGATCCTCTGAATATTTTTTAATATTACTCACAATTTAGCTTGCCTCCTAAAGTTATATATTTCTTAACATAATTTTAAATTAGATAATTAATAAACACAAGCATTTACGGCAAGTAAATTAAATCATTATTATCTTTTGCTAAAAATAATATCCCCTAAAAGGGGATATTATATAACCAATAAATATTATCGGATTATGAGCAGGTTGTGCCGTTGTCAGCTGTTGCCGTACCTGAGTAAATGTAAGCAGGAGCTGGAGTTGCGATTGTGTAATCCCAGTATCCAACACAGAAGCCAGTGCCGGCAGCGTTTGTGCGGTATGACAAGCTACTACCAGCTGTTACGGTAGCGTTTGTTACAACCAATGTTGCGGGAACTTTAGCGTCACTAGCGTTCAAGCGTGACAACATTGTTGCTGCTGTTGCATCAGGCACTGGATATGCACCAGTGTTTGCGTAAACAACCTGAGCAGCTTGGATAACGCTGTTAGCGTTAGACTTGTTAGCTTGAGTGTTTGCACGAGCTGTGATACCAGAATACGAAACAATCGTAATAGCAGCCAAAATACCGATGACTACGATAACGACCAAAAGCTCGACGATTGTAAAACCGCTTTCCTTTGAATAGATACTTTTTAGATTTGCCATTATTTGCCTCCTAATTATTTATATATTTAACTGACCGTATTATAAATGACTGTTTTTATAAACACAAGCGCTATCAACAATTTTTTTGCATCATCTTTGAAAATTAATATCCCCCATCTGGGGGATATTAATATTATGTGACAATTCTATTGGTTCTATGAGCAAGTGCCGTTGTCGGCTGTTGCTGTACCAGAGAAGATGTAAGCAGGAGCTGGAGTACCTAGAGTATAGTCCCAGTATCCTACGCAGAAACCTGTTCCGGTTGCAGTGACTCGGTACGACAGTGCGCTACCGGCTGTTACTGTGGTGCTTGATACGCTTAGGGTTGAAGGAACCTTGGCGTCGCTAGCATTTAGGTTAGCAAGTACAGTTGCGGGTGTTGCGCTGGTTACTGGATATGCACCAGTGTTTGCGTAAACAACCTGAGCAGCTTGGATAACGCTGTTAGCGTTAGACTTGTTAGCTTGAGTGTTTGCACGTGCAGTAATACCGCTGTACGAAACAATCGTAATAGCAGCCAAAATACCGATGACTACGATAACGACCAAAAGCTCGACGATTGTAAAACCGCGGTCTTTTTGTTTAGTGTTGATATTAGATAGAACCATGTATATGCCCCCTTATTATTGGTTATGGTTATAATATACTATGACGCGACCGCAAGCGCAAGTGGTTTATTGGTCGGCGTAGAAAGTTAAGCCGTCAAGTGATACCCACGTATTTGCAGTAGTAGTTGCCGGTCCCGAGCAAACCATGACATTTCCGCCAGCATCGATATCTACTCTGCTGAATTGACCGCTATCTGCGGTTCCAAATAATACTCTTTTTGCAGGCCTATAGCCTTCAGGTAGGGTTGTGATGAATGCTGTTCCGCTTGTTGAGCATGGTGACGTGACCGCTGCGGCGTTGGCCGCTAGGCCAGCCAAACTGACCAGCCCGTCAGATGCCTTTGTGTATTTGGGCGAAGTACATGCGGCGCAGGCGTATTTTGTCCATCCACTTCTTAACGGCATTCCCGTCCAGCCAGTGTAACTTGCAGGGAAGAACATTGATTGCGTTGATAACCAAGTCGAACCAGAAACTCCCATGCCTTTTGCAAGAATATTTCCACCACCAAGTACATCAGAGCCAACTCCTATATATCCAAATATGTATGCCGAGCCATTATATGATGAGTTGACTATATGATGATATTCAGATGGTCGAGCATTTGCGGGCAGATTCGCGATAGGTGTTCCGTCTGTCACCGTACCATTCTTGATTAATCCTTTAGTATGTACTCTGCCGTCTCCGTCAAACGCATAAGATAGTGTTGGAAATGGTGACCCGTATGCCAGCCACCCATTACTTAGCGTCAGTGCTGTGAAGCTGGCTGGTGCATCCGAAGATAAAAATTTGATATTTTCAAGTGATACCCAGCCAGCATCGCCTACCGGTGAACCGGCTGTCGTAACTCTTCCGTCTGGGTATACATCAATACGTGAGAATACATTCGGGTTAGTGGTTGTTTCAAATATCATTTGTTCTGACGGCCTATATCCTACGGGTAAGGTTCCTATGGTTTCGTAAGGGACAATTGCTGAGCTTTTTTTAATTAAACCCTTCAATATAACGACGCCATTTTTTGTTTTTCTGTACCCATTTGTATTATATGTCGTGTCGTAGTCTGACCAGCCGCTAGACATACTAAAGACCGACCAGTAGGCATCGGCGGTGGTTTGTGTGTTATTGTTTTGGCTAGTTGCTCGTGCTGATGCGGACTGACTGATGTCGCGACCCGATACTTTGCCGGCGGCGCTGATTGTGACTCCGACCGTGGTTGTGGTTTGCATTGCCGATTGTCTGACGCTGTCCAATTGAGACGGGTCGTCGGCAGTGGTATTCGCCGATGTTGATTCGGGTGAACTGTAATAGCTTACGCTAAAGCCGTTTGTTTCGATTCCATCAACCAGTCGTTCGTCTTGGGTTTTACAGAAAGAATTAGTATAACCAGGTACGCAACTTGGTATTTGCCAGGGAGCACCTACTGACCCGCTAACACACCCAACAGTCAAATAATTTGATGGCATGACGGTACGGCGCCACAATGTACCATCCTTTACGAAGTAGATGATATTTATCATTACTGGCTGATTTTGGTTTAACTGAGTGCTATTGCAAGCATTCGGTTGTCCCGACATATACATTATGGTTCGGTCTGTATCGAGGGGATTATTTATGGTGGCATAAGAATTAAGAATAAGCGAGTCGCCAGTCGAGGCGCTGGCATTGTCAAAATTAGTGGTGTCATTATTATATCCCTGGGGCGTTGATAGGACTACGTTGTTGGTTGACAAAAAGCCGCCACTTAATTTGACGTCTTGCTGTATCTTATCTAGTGCATTTTGGACGTCGTATGCCATATCATTCGATCCGCGCGACGATAACACTTCACCAGTCATACTGACGATTGCGCTAATAAATATACCAATCATTAATATAACGATTGGCGCAATAATCAAAACCTCTACGATCGTAAAGCCTTGTCCTTGGTTTTTGTTATAAATTGACATATGTTGCATTGCTGATTGTTTGCTGTGGTTGGTTATAGTTGACAGTGACTAATACTTTCGACACCGATGTTGTCGAGCTGTATGGGCACGAAATCGTTACCGATACTGTCACATTAGATAAAGTATCAACGGTAATTGGTGTATTGACTAATGGGGTCAAGGCGGTGCATGGAGTGGTCGCCGATGATTTGTACCTTTCCAGGTAATCGTATACTACGTTACTGGCTTTGATTTTAGCCCTGACTTCTGATCCATTCTTGATAATAACAGCATACAACTGAAAACCTGATATTAAAAATGCCGCTGCAATAAAAAGGGTAATTAGTAGCTCGACGGTTGAAAATCCAGATTGTTCAATATGTTTTTTCATTGGTTTTTACTCGTTACCATATAAATAGTATTATTCGCTTCTGATCGCCAGTATATATTAAACTTGCGGCATTCGTCGGTGTCAACGCATAGTGCGCCGTCACTTCTGATTGGCTGATACACGTATTGATTTATTGTTGGCGGTTGGCTGCCTGGGCCAAGCACGCCAGATGTAGTTTGTACATTGTTTATTGCGGCAACAAATGTTTGTGTCGGGTCGGTTACGCCAGGGGCCTTAAGGGCATCGGTGTCTATGTCGTCAAGGGCTGCTTCCATGTATTCAACACCACTAGTCGCAAGAAGGGTTGTTGGGTATGTGCCTGCAGTTATGGTTACGACGCCTGAAACCAGACCCGTCTTGTAATACGAGTCAAGAAGGTTGGCGATTGTTTCGACGTCAGACTTTCGTTCAGAATCACGTCCGCTGGCTTGGGCGGAACGCAAATTAACTACACCAAGGACCAGTAAAACGCCCATGATAGTAATAACAATCAGTAACTCTACAACTGTAAACCCACGACGATTCATGTTAATAATCATAAACGGTTTGTTAGTTAATCGCAAGCGCCTGGGGTAGAGAATTGGCGGCAGCTAAATCTCGAGCGGTTCTTGCTCGATTTGAATACGAAACATATCGCGAACACGTCCTGCAATCTCTTCACGTGCCGCTGCCAAGTCGTCGTACGAAGCAGCCGATTCGTTGATCAAAACCAGCGCGTTTTTGTCGTGAACGCGCATACCATGAATTAATTGTCCTTTTAGGCCGGTCTTTTCGATCAACCAACCAGTCGGCACTTTGAACCGTCCGTCGCTCATCTCGAAGAGTGGCATATCTGGGAAACTGGATTTTAGGGCTTCTACCTGCCAAGCGTCAACCATGGCGTTTTTAAAGAATGATCCGGTATTAGGTTGAACATTTGGGTCTGGCAATTTGTTTCTGCGAATATCAATAACGGCATTTCGAATTATTTCAGGTGTAAATATTTTAATGCCATGTTCGTCCAAGTATTTTTGCAGGGCATCATAAAATGGTGGCTGAGGCATGTTTTTTGATAATTTAATCGTGATTGATGTAATAACATATCGTCCTGAATCATTTCCGCGGAAAATACTATCACGATATGAAAAGCCGCAGTCAGCGTTTTGCAAAGTTACGAAAGTGTCGTTTTCGGTATCATAGGCTTCAAGTGATTGCATGGTATCAGCAATCTCTTGGCCATAGGCACCGACATTTTGCACTGGTGCTGCACCGGCTGTACCAGGGATAGCGGACATTGCTTCGATACCGCTAAGGTTCATGTCGACTGTACGTTTAACGACCGAGTCCCAGTTTTCGCCAGCACCAATTTTGATAGTTGTCGAACCCATGTCATCGGCGGCTATTTCAAATCCAGGTATACGCATACGGATAACCAGGCCCGTAAAACCGGTGTCTTTGGCGATAACGTTGCTGCCGCCGCCCAAAATAAAGATTGGGATTTGCTTTGATTTGGCGTTTTTGCAGATTTCGGCTACTTCTTCTTTGGTCCTAACTTCGGTCATAAATCTGGCATTGCCGCCGATTTTCATTGTTAGATAATTTTTGAGTGGAATGTTTGTGTGAATATCCATATGGTTTTATTATAGCCTGAATGTCAAAATATGGTATAATTACCCCTGTATCAGTACGCACCCGTAGCTCAGCTGGATAGAGTACTTGGCTTCGAACCAAGGGGTCGTAGGTTCAAATCCTGCCGGGTGTACCAAATTTATTGTGTAGGACTTTCAATTTATGTGAAAGTCTTTTTGTTTGCTATAATTCAGACATACGAAAACGCTAACGTTAAAAGAGGGCAGATGAAACAATTATTACTTCACAAAATCCGATTAAGTTATTATTTCATAATTTTATTTGTAATCTTTGCTTTAATCGTTATCTTTGTACCTCATGTTAAATTTGATAGCGGTGCACTAACGCTTTTCTCAGTTAACTCATTTTTGTACGGCTTTTATATTTCGCCAATTTTAGGTGCGCAAAAAACAAGGGTAGAGGAATTGCACAAAATTGTTAGGTCAGAATCAAATGCGATTTTTGCCATGATTATCGGTCTGGCCAAATTGCCAAAAGCTTTGCGCGAAAGTATCAAAGACATGTTTGTTGATTATCTGAAATCATGCGTCAAGCAACGCAAATCTGGTGAGGGCGAAGAAAAGTACGAGGCATTAATCCAGTATTGCTTGAACTACAAGGGTTTATATAAAGAGGATATCGACAAGCTGCTCGATAAAATTGTTACCAATCAGGCAAACCGTACTAACTTTGCGATGCAGATGAACAACAAAGTATTCAGCAATGAGTGGATGATAGTTTTAATGTTGTTTACGGTCACGTTGTCGTTTATTTTACTGCTTGATACCGGCGACAACTTTATTTACAAGATTTTGGCAGCACTGTTATCAACCAGCCTTGGTATGTTGCTGGTGATTTTAGCCAAGATGACGACTTTGACGCACAAAAAAGCTAAACAAATCTGGGATCCGTACAAAAAGTTGATTGAAACTCGTTTCTATCGTATCGACTAGTTATCCAGGGTTGAACCCTGGACTAGTTGGTTAGTAGCTCTGGGCGAAGTACCATTCTTCGGATTCAGGTGCTCCGCAGTAAATGCAGGCGCCTTTTTCAGTACCGTCAGTCTTGCAGCGCGTGCTGGCAGTCGTTTCGGCTTTGATTGAATCTTCGCAGGCTACATTGCCGCACCACTTGGCTTTGATAAAGCCTTTGGTCGAATCCATTTGTTGTTTAAAATCAGCGTAATTATCAGATGAGTGAGTATGTGCGGCCAATGCTTCGCCAGCTTCTTTGTATAGGTTGGCTTGGATCTTGATCAGCCAATCTTTGATAGTCTCTAGCAATTTGTCGGCAGCAACCATCATTGCCTCGCCATTGTCGCGGCGGATTAATTTGATTTGGCCGGATGCTAATTCCTTGGCACCGATTTCCATGCGGATTGGAACGCCTTTTAATTCCCACTTATTAATCTTGAAGCCTAATGATTCGCCATCGCGGTCGTCAACTTTGACGCGGATGTCGGCGTTCATTAAATCTGCTTTGACTTTTTCGACAAACTCATTCAACTTGTCATCGGCACGGATTGGCAGGATGACAACTTGGTGTGGCGCTAGCTCTGGTGGTAGGCGCAAACCTTTGTCGTCGCCGTGCACCATGAATAATCCGCCCATTGATCGGGTTGAAAGTCCCCAGCTGGTTTGCCATGCATATTCGGTTTTGTCTTCGCGGCTTTGGAACTTGACGTCAAAGGCTTTGGCAAAGTTTTGCCCCAAGTCATGTGACGTAGAGCTTTGTAGGGCCTTGCCACCTGGCATCAATGTTTCGTAAGTCATAGTACTGTCGGCGCCGGCGAATGTTTCACTGCGTGATTTGCGGCCGATATAGCCAGGTAGGGCGTAGGTGTCGGTGAATAATTTAGCATAAGCGCCCATGGCCCATTCTTGGGTTTTGATCGCCTCTTCGTGGCTGGCATGTGCGGTATGGCCTTCTTGCCATAAAAACTCAGTTGTACGCAGGAATAGGTATGTTCGTTTTTCCCAACGAACGGCGTTATTCCACTGGTTAATCATGATAGGAAGATCGCGCCAAGATTTGACCCATTTGGCGTACGATGCGTACATTATAGTCTCGCTGGTTGGGCGTACAATTAGTTTTTCGGCTAGTTCTTCACCGCCACCAATAGTCACGACCGCTAGTTCTGGCGAAAAGCCTTCTAGGTGTGATTTTTCTTTGTGCAGCAATGATTCAGGAATAAAAATAGGGAAGTAGGCATTCTCGACACCGTTGGCCTTAAACATACCGTCCAGCTTTTTCTGTATTAGTTCCCAGATGGCATAGCCGTATGGGCGCAAAATCATTGTGCCTTTAGCTGGACCATATTCGGCCAACTCTGCCTGCAACATTAGGGCGTTATACCAGCCAGAAATATCCTCGGACCGTTTTGGTAGTTGTTTATCGAAAGCCATGTTTTTCTCCTTTAAATATAATAAAAACCTCGTTTTTGCCAAACACACGCTAAACATTGTGTTTGACAAGAACGAGGTTTCTCGTGGTACCATCTTGTCTTTGCCCGGTATTGCTACCTCGGGCCTTGCTAACTGACTCTGGTTTTATCCGATATCAGCGTCCTTTTTTACGGTTAGGCATCCGGCTTGCTTATATACACAAGCAGCTCCAGGGCAGGAAACCCCTTCGTGGCTTTGAGGAGTATTTTAGATTATAAGGGTGAAAAAGTCAAATATCATTCCCCAACAAAAACTCCACAAGATGTGGAGTTTTTGTATTGTGTCCAGAGTTTAGTTAACGCAAGAGTAGTCGTAATCAAGACCATTTGTTGTGTATTGGGTCATAACTACGGCGCCACCTGCGGTCAACGGTGCTACGGCGCAGGTTTGCTTTGCAGCTTTTAGGGTTGAACCGGCTGGTCGCCAGTTTTTCAGAGTGTACAGATTGCTGCTGGTTGTTACCGAACTACCGACGATTTGACCCCACTGATAAGCGGTAGAATACACGCCGACTGTTCCGCCGACTGATTGAAAGTATTCGGTCATGCCTTCCAGTACAGCAACGTTACTGTCAGTATTAAACTGACTGACGGGATCTTTCCATGAATTGGCGATCTCAACATCTAACCACCAAGTGTAGTTTGCTGCTACGGTGCTGATTCCTGCTGTGGCTGCTGCCGGTTGGAATTTCAAGTTTACATCATCGTTGGCGCGATCCCATCCATATTGCCATGCGCAAGCGATTGAGTCGCTGCCATCACAAACACCATAAGGGTTGTTAGCGGTATTTGTGGTTGGCCAAGCCGCACTTAACAACCCGGGATTACCAGTGTTAACATACAACTGAACTTTGTCCTGTGATGTGCCGCCTGTCGAAAGGTTGGCCCACATCAACTGATTAGCTAAACAAGGATTGGTTGTGGTCGCAAGGCCACCGGTGACTCCGACTATTGCAAAAGCTTGACCGGTCGGTACGGATACGTTGCATTGCGGATACGAAATGTCCATACCAATCAATGTTGTGGTTGGCTTGCTAGCCGCGGAGACTGTTGGCTTGGCCAGTGCAACAGGGGCGATTAGTACTGCGAATATTAAAGTTAATGTTAAACCTAAACTAAATGTATTTTTACTCATTGCTGAATTATATCAATATATATTGTTAGTTCGGGAAAAAATATGTTGTAAAGTTTTCTTGGTATTGTGGGAAAATACGTACGTTAAATTATGCGCGCTGATGCGTGCACGAAGATTAAACTGTATAATAAAATTATGTACGATACGATTTTGACTGACTATTTTGGGGTAATTGACAGCAGCCGATATGATTCTTGGTTGGCGCGTCACGGCTATACTCGCAGTGGTGAATTTGCTGATTTGTCTAATCTGACGGACGAAGGGCGCATCAGCATGCAGCAATTTTTTGATGGGCTTGGACGTCTGAGTGGCCTGTCGAGCGACAGTATTAAAAATGATTTTGACGAACACGCTGCGATAAATGTTGAATTATTAGAGCTGCTGAAAAGTCTGAAAGGTAAGTACAAAATAGTGTTGGTTTCTAATGCCAGTGGCCATTACCTAAGAGAAATTTTGAAACGGTATAATTTAGAACCGATTTTTGACGAAATAATAATTTCGGGCGAAATTGGAATTATCAAGCCAAACCGCGAGATTTTTGACTATGCACTGGATAGGGCAGGAACTACAGCCGAAAAGGCGATATTCATTGATGATCATGAATTTAACACAGTCCCAGCCGAAGGTTACGGTATCAAGGCTGTTTTGTACCGAGGTATGGGCCCATTGCGGGCTGAGCTGAAGAAACTTGGTGTTTTGTAAAACTATTTTTCCTTGTAATAACAGATGTAATAGTGTAAAATTGGTTTTTGTTATGGGCCAGTAGCTCAGCTGGTTAGAGCACCTGCCTCTTAAGCAGGTTGTCGAGGGTTCAATTCCCTCCTGGCCCTCCAAATTAAAATAACTACCCTCGCCGGTAGTTATTTTAATTTGAAAGTTGCTAAGCAGGGAATTGAAACCTCGACAACCCTTGGGTTGTACGAGGGTGAGAACCGCCACGTCGGCGGTTCGCAAGGCCGGAGCCTGGATTGCGAACGCAACCAAGCGAGGCAGGGTCGCGGAAATTTGCGAAGCAAATTATCTGTGACCAATTCCCTCCGTTTCATAAACAAACCAAGGAGGTTTTAGTCTGGCCCTCCGTATCTGTTAATATAAATGCATGACTATATCGAAAACCGACGGTCAACATTTATTCATTAAAACTTTACGAGAAATGATGCTTGATAACGGTATCGCCGTTTCAAATATCGAAATGACATCTGGTAACTACGACGAAGATAAAAACTTGATAGAAAATAAAGTCCCCGTGATAACGACCGATTTTTGCGAAATTGGTGCATATGGAAATACCTGTTACTTTACGGTTATTATCGAGTCTCGGTCATTTAATCGCGATCTTTTTGAAGGCCTAAAGCAACAACCTGGGCTGCATATTTATGGCTATAAAAGCTTTATCGATGATTTTTATAACGATGATATGTCAGACATTAATTACGATGATCTACGTGACAGAATTAATTCGGAAACATATTGCCAATTACAATTTAATATAAATATCGACAAGAACGATGTTGCCAAAGTCATGAAAAGATATGCGGAAATACGTTCGGTATTTGATAGAAGTGGCACTAGGGTGGTAAACCAACTTCTGCGACAGGTTTCGTTACTATTTCTGGTGGGTGGCGACAATATATTGTTGGCGATGAAAAAGCGCGGTTTTGGCCAAGGCCATTGGAATGGCGTAGGCGGCAAACGCGAAACTGGCGAAACGATTGAGCAAACTGCGATTCGCGAGTGCCAAGAAGAAATCAATGTCATACCAACAGATATCAAGCATGTGGCGACGCTGGACTTTCATTTTCCTCCAGACAAATCAGATTGGGACATGCAGGCATACGTATATTTGTGCTCGACATGGCAGGGCGAACCGACCGAAACTGAAGAAATGAAACCAAAATGGTACAAATTTGCTGATGTTCCATATGACAAGATGTGGACTGACGATAATTATTGGTTGCCTCAAGTATTGGACGGCAAATTCGTGACTGCTAAATTTATTTTTGATAGCAATGACAATGTAAAAGATTATATAATCAACGTATGAATCTGATATTTTTGTATGGCCCACCGGCAACCGGTAAACTGACTGTTGCTAACGAATTAGTAAAACTTACTGGATATAAATTATTTCATAATCATTTGACTCAAGATTTAGTTAATGACATTTATCCCGAGTTTAATAGTCTGCGTTTTGAGTTGGTGCACAGATTGCGCTTGGATACTTTCGAATATGCAGCTAAAAACAACACTGATTTGATTTTTACGTTTGTCTACGCCGACATGGACGATGACAAAAATTTTGTCAAAAAAACAGTCGAGACCGTTGAAAAAAGCGGCGGGCAAGTACTATTTGTACAACTTACTGCCCCGGTCGAAGAATTAATGAGTAGAGTTGGGCATGAATCCAGACAAAAGTTTCAAAAAATCAAAAACCCCGACAAGCTTCGTGAGGTTTTGGGGCGTGTTGACCTAAATACAAAAGTCGATTACGAGAATGTATTGAAAATTGATACATCAAAAAATAGTCCAATCGAATCAGCAAATCTCATAGTTAATTACTTTGGCCTAGTCAATCAATAATATCATCTGTAGGTTAGCTGATTGTCAGCAGTCCAATGACGGTCATTCCGTCAACCAGCACCCAGATTGAGTTGCTGATTATCATTGGTTTGATTTTGTGAATCATTCCATAGGTAAAAAACGATGCCGAGAAAAACAAAAAACCAACCCAAGATATTAGTGAGACACCTTCGGTATTGCCAGAATAAACACTAAATACCTGAGGTACGGCCATCAACGGATAGATAAAAGAAGCAAACGTGATTAAATGATCAAAAATTGTAAGTTTTTTCTTGCTGTTGATATGAAAATGTAAATAAGGATTTTGTCGCGACATGCTTTATTTTTCTTCGCGCTCGACAATGATTGTACATTCAGTGACTAGTGCGGCAACAGCGCCAACGGCGGCCAGCACAGGGGCTAATAAGGCGCCGACAACACCGATAGTCAAAGGTAGCTCCATTATATCTTTGCCTTCTTTGCTCTTGATGATAATTCGACGTACGTTACCCTCGGCAATCAACTTTTTGACGCTTTTTAATAAATCTTCGCCGTTAACTTTAAACTCTTCGGTTCGTTTTGCCATACAAGTATTCCTTAATTAGTTATGCTTTTAGTTTACCATTACAAACCGTTTACGACTATTTTGTTATACTGAATCTATGTTAAGAATCTTGCTGCAATTTCTAAATGCGTTTAAACCAAAACAGGTTTTGCACGTTGCGTTTGATTCGGGGGGCAGGCGCAAACCAACAATTGTCCTGTTGCATGGTATTGCTGCAACCTCGAATACTTGGAAGCCTTTAATCAAAGAGCTAGACCAAAAAAATCAACGCGTCGTAGCAATCGACTTGTTGGGTTTTGGTGAATCGCCCAAGCCAGACAATTGTAAATATGACGTTGACGATCATACAGAGTATGTAAGACGTACAATTAAAAAGCTGCACATAAAGAAGCCATTTCGCATTGTCGGCCATTCCATGGGCGCTATAATTGCATCACACTATGCGTATCTGTATCCGTATGACATCTCTGAATCATATTTATTAAGCTTGCCACTATATAATGTCGATAGTAAAAACCTAATCGCTAAAACGCGCACCGATTTATATATGAAGGCTTACGACTTCATCATGAAAAACAAGGATTTCACAATTTCTAACTCTCAGTTCTTGCGCAAACTATTCAAGATAGAAGACGGTATTGATGTCACCGAAGACACCTGGAACAGTTTTAAATTATCGCTACAAAATACGGTCATGTCGCAGAATATATACAAGGATATCAAAGGTGCAAAAGTTCCCACCAAAGTTATATTTGGCAAGCTTGATGAACTGCTTGTCCCTGAAAACATAATAGTCCTAAAAGAATTTAGCCACGCGACAATAACCAAGCTTAACGGAATCAATCACTTAATGAGCCCGAAGTTTGCGCGGCAGGTTGCCGAACAGATTACTTCATCCGGCTAATAGTTGGTCGTAATAGATTTTTAGCAATTCCTTTGACAATACGTCGTTTGAGTTGATAACTTCTAGCCCAAACAAGCTGTCGCAGGAGTCTATAGCGATAGGAAGCTCGGTACAGGCGGCAATAACAGCCGTAAATCCGTTATTTTTTGCATAATCTAACACTTTTTGAATAACTTTGCCGGCGCTTTCTAGCTTGTGTGCCATAACCAACTCGATAGTGTGGTCGAGTAATCTTTGTTGTTTGCAATCTGTCTCAGCAAAATTTACACCATGTTTTTTCAGGTATCTATGGTATAGCTTGTTGTCTTTTGATGTCGTGGAAGTTAGCAATAAATATCTGTGCTGTTTTTTTGAAGCTTCAATGGCTACGATGTCGATTAAATTAACTAGTTTTGTATCTTGCTGAAAATTGATTTTATCTAGGTACAGATGGGCTGTATTGCAGGCTATTCCGATAATATTTGCACCATAATTTTCAAGCGTTGTGGACATATTGACTATATTTTTCTCAAAATCATCAGATAGCGTTGCGGTGTTATCTACGCCCTTAATCCCGTGGTTGAGTAAAATAACGTCAGGATATTCATGGTCTTCGATAGCGCCGTAATAAGTGGCAGCGTTTTTAAACAATTTTGCCAGTATGTCTGATCCGGCTAGTGGCCCAATACCAGAAACGATACCAATAATTGGCGGGTGATTTTGATTCATAATGAATCTCCTTAACAAATAAAAAGCCCCGATGAAACTCGGGGGTGTTAAGGCTTGTTGATATTTTAGACGTTCAAGAACAGCCCCCGAATAATACGAGAGCGACGGCGTAGGGATGTTGTTGACAAACATAACGTTTTCATGACGTAATAGTATCATTTTTGGCGTTTAATGTACAGTGATTTATGCCACAGTTAATGATGTCAAATGTGTATAAAAGTGTTATGATTATCATCAGGTAAAATATTAAGTTCTGGACTATATTAGGATAATTACAAGATAGATTATGGCTACAAATAAACAACTCGGCCCTAACGGCCATCAATTAAGCGTCCAATTAACTGCAGCAGCACATGCCTCAAAAGCCAAAAAAAGCAACGGACAATATGTCAGTGTCGCGGGTGTGGGCCGAGAAGTATCGCTTGCCTACGAACAATTGCGTAACGCTGCCGAATATACCTCCGAACATCTGTTGACGCAAAAGGCAATCAGACGATTCTTTTTGCGCAATCTGTCATTTTTAAACAATTCCCTGAAAAGCCGAAACGTTGCCGAAGAGTTGGTCTATGAACTCATTCAATCTGGTTACATCGAGAACAACTCTCAGCCAATCGAGATTATTGATACTTTAGGCGCAATCATCCAGACTCATTACAGTAACTTTTGGCGGCTAAAAGAAGTTGGTATCAAGCTGACGGTTGCCGAAAATTGGACCCTAGATCTGTTGTCGGTGGCCTGTGAAAAGACAATTACATCTAATCCAGTTCAGGGAATATTTATCCAATTCGCATATCAGCACTATCATACTATTTTGCAAAAGAGTGCTTTTCTTAACGGTAGCGCAGACGATCCGAATTATGAGGCCAGTCTGTATATCGCGATATATAAGGCGCTATTTAAGGCCGATATTTCCAGTGTCAGGTTTGACATGCAGCAACTTTACAAGACATCTGATTCGAATATTCATGACTATGCCAGCTTCCACAAGCGCATTGACGAAGTATTTTCTTCTGATCTGACAGAGCGAATTGTCAATTATATTAATCGATATGGTGCGCCTCTTCGCGTACTAAGCAATATGGTTCAAACTCACGAAGGTGCTGGCGAGCTATTGGCGCACAGCGGACGCTTTCAGTCGGCCTATGCTCAACAGATTGAAAAAGAGTATTTGGACGCTCGAAGCAAGCTGAACTCGGGTTTGATAAAAAGTATTGCCTTTTTGTTTATCACCAAGTCATTAATTGGCGTAGCAATCGAGGTGCCGTACGATTATATGACGGTGGGCGAAATCATCTGGTTGCCACTAATCGTCAACTTGCTGGCACCGGTTGCTTATATGGCGCTTTTGCGACTGGGGTTAAAACTGCCTGGTGATGCAAACACTCGCGCAATGCAACAATACGCCGACAATATGCTTTACGGAGACGATTCTCAGATTAGTCTGTATCCAAAAGCCAAAAACAGCAGTTACCCAATCGGTTTCAGGGTAGCCTATGGTTTGATGTTCTTATTGGTATTTGGACTGGTAACAAACCTGCTGATCAATCTGCAATTTAATTTGGTCCAGGGTGCAATCTTCTTTATATTCTTTGCGACCGCCAACTTCCTAGGATTCAGATTGTCGCGAATCGTGCGCGAGCTAGAGCTTGTCACAACCAAGACTGGTTTTTTGTCGGCAGTTCGAGACTTTATCTATATGCCGTTTATTTTGTTGGGTCAGTGGATATCGGACAAGTATTCAAAGGTAAACATTGTTGCCCTGGTCCTAGATATTGTCATTGAATTGCCACTAAAAACAGTTCTTCGCCTGGTTCGCCAATGGACAGAATTTATCAATGAAAAGAAAGATGAGATATAAAATATGAGAACGCCTGAAATATAGTCTCAACGTATATTTTAATAAGAGCCGGTTTGACCGGCTCTTATTTATTATTTGCTGTTACTATATCTTGCCATAATCTCCAGCAGTGTCTGTCGAGATGTGCTGCGTGGTGTCGATTTCGCCTTTCCATCGCCAATTGTCGATTTCGGGTGTGTCGATGCCGTACTTTTTGATGTATTCGACATTGTCGTCAAGTTTTTTGTTGTACTTGGCGATAATATCGGTTGCTTCTTTTTCTGTGATTCGTCCGATGTCGGCTAGTCTTTCAAAGATGGCAATTATCAGGTGATAACGACTGGTTTTGTTGCGTGCATGCATATCAAATGGCGTAGTTGTGCTGCCTGATTCGATATAGCCCCGAACGTCAAACCTTATGTCGTCGACTTCGTAATTAAATAGAATCGCCTTGATCGTTTGTGGATAGCCATGGAAGTTTAATATGACTGGTTGGTCGGTAGTGAATATGCTATCAAACTCTTCTTGGTTGATATGATTACGGCCTTGGCCAAAACCTTGTGCCGTTAGCGAGCTGACGTTGACACAGCGCAAGCGAATATCGGGATATTCTCGTTTAGCCAGGTCAATTGCAGCCATAACTTCCTTGGTTGGATAGTCGCCGATGCCTGCGACAACGATATCGGGATTATCATCGCTGGCAAAATCCCAAATCATGATACCCGTGTTCATTTGTTTGCGGGCTTGGTCGATTGTCAACCATTGAGCCTCGTCAGTCTTGCCCGCAGCAACAGCGTTTAATTGTCGAGTAGTTGAAAGCATCCTTTCCATAGCGACAAGTGTGCTATTGACGTCCGAAGGGAAGTAAATATCGACAAAGTCGCCGTGTCGACGCAAAACATCGTCAATGAATCCTGGGTTTTGGTGGCTAAAGCCGTTATGGTCTTGGCGCCAAGCTGAACTTGTCAGGATGTAATTTAGTGATGGGAACAATCCGCGCCACTCAAAATCCTCTGAGTGTTTCAAAAACTTAGCATATTGATCAGCCATACTTGAGATGACTTGAATAAACGCCTCGTAACTAGCAAAAACAGCATGTCGGCCAGTTATGGTATAGCCCTGGGCCAGACCTTGCAGATTATGTTCGCTAAGCATCTCCATAACGCGACCATTAGGCGCCATGTCCATATCCCAATCTTCGTGTGGCCATACCCAACCGCGCTTGGTAGCGGCAAAAATACCGTCAAGCTTGTTTGAGTAGGTTTCGTCAGGTGACATCATGCGGAAATTGCGGTTTTCTTCATTCATTCTGAAAACATCGGCCAAGTATTTTCCGGTTTGAATCATACTGCTGCCGGTTGATACACCAGGTTCTGTGACCTCGATGCCGAATTTTTCAATTTGAGGCAGATTAAGAGGTTTATACACTGGATCGCCGCCAAGTGCATGTGGGGTCATACCCATTCGTTGATGAGCCTCTGGCAAAACTTCGTTCAAGAAATCACCAAAGCCCTTTTCGCGATCGAATAACTCATTAAATTTGTATGATCGTAGCCAATCTTCCAGCATCTGCAGTTGTGTTGGATCGGTTTTTGCCTCTGATAGGACAACTTGGTGTGACAGACAATTGCCAGCAATCTTTTTACCATCTAATTCTTTGACGCCGGACCATCCTTTGATGGTGCGCATGACAATCATTGGCATTCGTGGCGCAACGATTTCTTTGTCAGAGTTTTTGATACTCCAGATTAATTGGTGTGCCCAATCAAGAGCGTTTTCCATTTGCTCGTCCAGATTATCGCCGCTGACGATTCGAGGTTCATACCCATATCCCCAGAATAATGACTTAAGCTCGTCATCGCTCATACGTCCGTAAACGGTTGGGGCCGAAATCTTATATCCGTTTAGGTGCAAAATAGGCAACACCGTACCGTTAGTTTTTGGGTCGACAATCTTGTTGATATGCCAAGCCGAGCATGATGGACCTGTTTCGTTCTCGCCGTCACCGATCAAACAAGCGACAATCATATTCGGATTGTCTAGGGCTGCACCATAAGAGGTCGAAAGCGCATATCCCAACTCGCCACCTTCCAATATCACACCTGGCGTGCCTGGATTAGAGTGGCTTGGAAAGCCGTATGGCCAACTGA